>ERZ778018.745-NODE-745-length-40397-cov-8.880422_pt1 | contig 40397 bp, 42 predicted proteins | sample MGYA00375748_ERZ778018 | MGnify/ENA primary metagenome ERZ778018 (study PRJEB29350, sample SAMN05509839) | bioreactor metagenome | biome: bioreactor; material: wastewater | place: South Africa: University of Cape Town | collected 2014-04-22 ... | reverse complement strand
AGCGCATTGGCATCGACGCCGCCGGTCAGCACCTTGCCGGAGGACGGCACCACGGTGTTGTAGGCGCGCCCGAGACGCGTGATCGAATCAAGCAGGATCACCACGTCGCGGCCATGCTCGACGAGGCGCTTGGCCTTCTCGATCACCATCTCGGCGACCTGGACGTGGCGCACCGCCGGCTCGTCGAAGGTCGAGGAAATCACCTCGCCCTTCACCGAGCGCTGCATGTCGGTGACCTCTTCCGGACGCTCGTCGATCAGCAGCACGATCAGGTAGCAATCGGGATGATTGGCACTGACCGATCGCGCAATATTCTGCAGCAGCACCGTCTTGCCGGTGCGCGGCGGCGCCACGATCAGCGCGCGCTGGCCCATGCCGATCGGCGACACGATATCGATGACGCGCGCCGAATAATCCTTCTTGGTCGGATCCTCGATCTCGAGCTTCAGGCGGCGCTCGGGATAGAGCGGCGTCAGATTGTCGAAATGCACCTTGTGGCGGGCCTTTTCAGGCTCCTCGAAATTGATGCTGTTGACCTTGAGCAGGGCGAAATAGCGTTCGCCATCCTTGGGGCCGCGAATATGACCCTCGACGGTATCGCCGGTGCGCAGCGCGAAACGCCGGATCTGCGAGGGCGAAACATAGATGTCGTCAGGGCCCGGCAGATAGTTGGCATCAGGCGCCCGCAGGAAGCCGAAACCATCCTGCAGCACCTCGACCACGCCTTCGCCGATGATCTCGATCTCGCGCAGCGCGAGCTGCTTGAGGATGGCGAACATCAGCTCCTGCTTGCGCAGCGTGCTGGCGCCTTCGACCTCGAACTCTTCCGCGAAAGCCAGCAGCTCGGTCGGGGATTTCGATTTCAGGTCCTGAAGTTTTATTTCCCGCATGTGCGGTTGTCCTTAAGCGTACAAGGGAATCTGGCAGAGAGAAGACAGGGAAAAGACCGTGGAGCGAAACGGGCAGGAAGCCGGCCTCGATCGTGACCCGAAACGCCTCGGCCGGCTGAAAGGCATCAGCAGTCGCGCCCGGCAGGTCTTCAACAGAAGGGAACTTGGCGTCGCTTAGCCTGTTTTTTTTTGCTTCACAAGCAGAACCGTCAAAACGGGTGCGTCAAAGTTGCGGTTATTTAAAACGGCTTGACCACGACCAGGATGACGATGGCGATCAGCAGCACCGTCGGCACCTCGTTGAGGATGCGATAGAACCGCGCCGAATGCGGCCGCTCGTCACGGCCGAATTTCTTCACCTGGCCAACGAGATAGCCGTGCAACGCCGACATCAGCAAGGCAAGCGCGAATTTGGCGTGGAACCAGCCGGATTTATAATAGCCGGACTCATAAGCGAGCCATAGCCCGATGATCCACGCCAATGTGATCGCCGGCGCGACGATCATCCGGGCAAGGCGCCACTCCATGAGCTTGAAGGTTTCCGATTGCGGCGAACCGACCGGCGCGGCGGTGTGATAGACCAGCAGGCGCGGCAGATACAGCATGCCGACCATCCAGGCGATCACCGCGATGATGTGCAGCGCCTTCAGCCATTCATACATCAGGCGCTCCTCACCTGCGCGACCAATCGCTCGACATGGCCGATCGGCGTCGGCGGCAAGATGCCATGGCCGAGATTGAAGATAAACCGGCTCGTCCTGCCAGCGTCCAACAGTCGCGCCGTGGCCTCTTCCTGCGCGGCGCCGCCGGCGAGCAGCGCCAATGGATCGAGATTGCCCTGCAGCGCCGGCGATGCACCGAGCGCCGCGCGAACCGCCGCCAGATCGGCGGTGGTATCGAGCGACAAAGCCGCGGGCGTCCAGCGCCTGGCAGCCGCATTGAGCCCAGCAAGGCGCGCACCGCGCGGAAAGCCGATGATACGGGCATCGGGCAGCTTGGCGCGCACCAGGCCGATCAGACGCGCGATCGGCTCCAGGCACCAGCGCTCGAAATCGACCGGCGGCAGCACGCCGGCCCAACTGTCGAAAATCTGCACCGCATCAGCGCCGGCCTGGAACTGTGCCACCAGATAATCGGCCGACACCGCGACGATGCGGTCGATGAGGCGCGCGAAGGCCTCAGGCTCGCGATAGGCGAACAGCCGCGCCGGCGCCTGATCGGGCGTGCCACGCCCGGCGATCATATAGGTCGCCACCGTCCAGGGCGCCCCGCAGAAGCCAAGCAGAGCGGTTTCCGCATCCAGCATGCGCCTCGCCTGCCCAAGCGCCTCCACGGTCGGCGTAAGGCACGACCAGTCGGGCGTTAGCGGCAAATTGTCGATCGCCCCGATCGATTCGATCGGCTCGAGACGCGGACCTTCGCCCGTCACGAAATGCACGGTGCGGCCAAGCGCATCCGGCACCACCAGGATATCGGAAAAGATGATCGCGGCGTCGAAGCCGAAACGACGGATCGGCTGCAGCGTCGCCTCGACCGCCATATCCGGGGTGTAGCAGAAGCGCAGGAAGTCCGGCGCCTTGGCCCTGAGCGCGCGATATTCCGGCAGGTAGCGGCCGGCCTGGCGCATCATCCAGAGCGGCGGCGGCCAGACCGCTTCGCCATCGAGAACCCGCAAGAGCTTACCCTGCAAGAGCTTGCCCTGGCTCGCGCCGTCCGGCTTCGCATCTAAAATCAAACCTTAAGATTCCTTATTTTTTGAGATTGAGTCTGTTTGAGGCGGGTTTAGCGGAAGCGCGGCCAACCCACAAATCCCGCACAGGCATCTCGGCGTCGGGCCTCGTTTCCCACAAGGAGGCGCGGCGAGACGTTTACCAATTGTTAATGGTTTTCAAAAGGTTAATAAATCAGCTCGCGGAGATGAAAATCTATGCCCGTAATTCAGAAGTCCTGTCCCTGGTGCGTATCCTGTCTCGCGAAATGTGGATCGTTTTACCCGGGATTCTTTTCCCTGACGGCTTGACTGGCTTTTCACGGCTTGCGCCGCATCATATTCCCACAGCTCTTCACAGGCGCCGCACATCGGCTCCACCGTCCGCCCGCTCGAAAGGCCGCCATGCAGCGCAGCTATTTCCATCTCCATCTCGTATCCGATTCGACTGGCGAAACGCTGCTCTCGCTCAGCCGCGCCGCCGCCGCGCAATATCAGGGCATTTCATCGATCGAGCATATCTACCCGCTGGTGCGCAGCCCCGAGCAACTGGCGCGCGTGCTGGCGGCGATCGAGAGCGAACCGGGCATCGTGCTGTTCACGCTCGTCGATTACGCGCTTTCCGAGAAGCTCGAGCAGACGTGCCGCGAGCATGGCTGCCCGTGCATGTCGATCCTGCAGCCGGTGCTGTCGCTGTTCCAGTCCTATCTCGGCGCCACCTTCGATCATCGCCCGGGCGCCCAGCATACGCTGAGCACGGAATATTTCCGGCGCATCGATGCGCTGAATTTCACGCTCATGCATGATGACGGCCAGATGACCGAGGATCTCGAGGAGGCGGAAGTCGTGCTGGTCGGGGTCAGCCGCACCTCCAAGACGCCGACCGGCATCTATCTCGCCAATCGCGGCATCAAGACCGCCAATGTGCCGCTGGTGCCGGGCGTGCCGCTGCCCGACAGGCTCGAGCATCTCGTCAAGCCGCTGATCGTCGGGCTGGTCGCGAGCCCGGAGCGCATCATCCAGATCCGGCAGAACCGGCTGCTGTCGTTGCAGGCGGCCGAGGATACGCCCTATGTCGACCGCGATGCGGTGACCGAGGAAATCGCCCAGTCGCGCCGGCTCTGCGCCCGGCATAACTGGCCGATGATCGATGTCACCCGGCGCTCGATCGAGGAAACCGCCGCAGCGATCCTCGAACTGTATCAGGTGCACCGCCTGGCGCATCTCGTGCAATGAGCGCCGGGGGCGAGAGCGTGGCTTTCTGGCGCGGCGATGCGCCGCTGGTGCTGGCCTCCGCCAGCCCGGTCAGGGCCGCGCTGCTCGCGCGCAGCCTGATCCCGTTCGAGGTCAGACCGAGCGCCATCGACGAGCGCGCGGCCAGCATCGGCATCGGTGATGGCGCACGCATGGCGCAAGCTCTCGCGCTCGCCAAGGCAGCGGCGGTGGCGCGGCTGCATCCGGGCCGGCTGGTGCTCGGCTGCGACCAGACGCTGACCTGCGACGGCGAACTCATGCACAAGCCGGCCGATATGGCGGAGGCCCGCCGGCAGCTCGTGCAGCTTCGCGGCAGGACACATCGGTTGCATTCCGCCCTGGCATTATGCCGCGACGGCGCCACGCTGTGGACCGGCCTTGCCGAAGCGAGCATGGCGATGCGGCGCTTCTCGGATGCGTTTCTCGACGCCTATCTGCATGCGGCCGGCCCGGACGTGCTCGGCAGCGTCGGCGTCTATCGCTATGAATCGCTCGGCGCGCATCTGTTCGACAGCGTCAGCGGCGACGACGCGACCATTCTCGGCCTGCCCGTGCTGCCGTTGCTGGCGGGTTTGCGCCAGCACGGCTATCTTGCCGGCTGAAAGACGCGCTTGAGGAGATATCTTGCTGGTACTTGGCCTGACAGGCTCCATTGGCATGGGCAAATCGACCACCGCCGCGATGTTTCGCGCCAGCGGCGTGCCGGTATACGATTCCGACGCCACCGTGCATGCGCTCTACCAGGGCGAGGCGGTGCCGCTCATCGAGGCGGCCTTTCCCGGCAGCACCACGGCCGGCGCCGTCGATCGCCAGAAGCTCGGGCCGATGGTGCTCGACGATCCTGCCGCCATGCGCAGGCTCGAGGCGATCATCCACCCGCTGGTGCAGGACCGTCAGCAGGCTTTCCGGCGCGAGGCGGCGGCGGGCGGCCACCGCATCGTCGTGCTCGACATTCCGCTGCTGTTCGAGACCGGCGGCGAGCGGCGCGCCGATCTCGTCGTTGTGGTCAGCGCGCCCGAACCTGTGCAAAAGCAGCGCGTGCTGGCGCGTGCCGGCATGACGGAGGCGAAGCTCGCCGCCATAATGGCGCGCCAGGTTCCCGATGCCGAGAAGCGCCGGCGAGCGCACGCGCTGATCGATACCGGCTTCGGGCTCGCGGCGGCGGAACGCGCGGTCGCCGACCTGCTGCGTGCGCTGGCGCCCGTTTCCTGAGGACTATCCCGCCATGATCCGCGAAATCGCCCTCGATACCGAAACCACCGGCCTGTCCCCGCGCGAGGGCGATCGCGTCGTCGAGATCGGCTGTGTCGAGATGATCAACCGCATGCCGAGCGGCCGGAATTTCCACGCCTATATCAACCCCGAGCGCGACATGCCGCAGGAGGCGTTTGCCGTGCACGGGCTGTCGCGCGATTTTCTCGCCGACAAGCCGGTCTTCGCCGCCGTCGCGCCGGCGTTTCTGGAGTTCGTCGCCGGCGATCCGCTGGTGATCCACAATGCCGCCTTCGATATCGGCTTCCTGAATCACGAACTGGGCCTCGCCGGGCAGCCGTTGCTGAGCAATGACCGCGTCATCGACAGCCTGCTGCTGGCGCGGCGCCGGCATCCCGGCGGCAAGAACACGCTCGACGCCTTGTGCTCGCGCTACGGCATCGACCGTTCGCGCCGCGTCAAGCACGGCGCGCTGCTCGATGCGGAAATCCTGGCGGAAGTCTATGCGGAACTGGCCGGCGGCCGTCAGGCGGCGCTCGGCCTTGCCGTGATCGCCGAGCCGGAAGCCCGGCGCGCGCGCAAGGGCCAGGCCGCGGCGCAGCGCCCCGTGCCGCTCGAGGCGCGCCTGAGCGAGGCGGAACGCCAGGCCCATGCCGCCTTCATCGAGACGATCGGCGACAAGGCGATCTGGAACGAATACCTCAAGCAGGTTTGAGGTGGCTCAGGAGACCATCGGCTGGTTCTGCTGGCCTTCCGCGACGCGCTGCTGGTAGAGCGCGACGAAATCGATCGGATCGATATAGAGCGGCGGGAAGCCGCCGTTGCGCACCGCATCGGCGATGATCTGGCGCGCGAATGGGAACAGCAGGCGCGGGCATTCGATCATCACCACCGGATGCACGTTTTCCTGCGGCACGTTCTGGATGCGGAACACGCCGCCATAGGTCAGCTCGAAATTGAACATCACGTTCGGCGCCTCGCCGGCCCGGCCCTCGAGCGCCAGCTCGACCTCGAAATCGGTCTCCGACAGCGGCTTGGCGTTGACCTGGACCTGGATCGCGATATTCGGGCTTTGCGGCTGCGGCGTCAGCGAGCGCGGCGCGTTCGGGTTCTCGAACGAGAAATCCTTGGTGTATTGGGCGAGCGAGCTCAGCTGCGGCACGTTCTCGGGAGCCTGCGTCGCGCCGTTTGCGGCCTCTGCCATGTGAACCTCTTTGGAGCGTAACGGTTTCGAAGGCCCCGGCTATCACGGAACCGGCCGCCGCCACAAGGCGGTGTTGCGCGCCGGTGAGGGTAGCGGGCCGGCCTCAGGCGGCGTCGGGGCGGCCGGGGCTGGAATCTCCGGGGCTGGAATGTCCGGGCTCGGCGCGCAGGCGGCGCTCGCGGTCCTGCACCTCTCGCCACTCGCTTTCGGACAGTTCGACCACGCCGTCGGGGGCGGTGTGCCGGCCGGTGTGCGCGCCAAATGGCCACAGCAGCCACAGCCCGATCACGCCGGACAGGAAGCCCGGCACGATCAGCATCAGCGCTCCCAGCAGCGTGCGCCCGAGCCGGCCGCCCTGCAGGATCATCATGCCGCTGCCGTGCCGGCGCAGCGCGGCGAATGTCTGGCGCAGCACGGTCGAGAGCAGCGCCACGCCGAGCGCCGATTTCGCCAGCGCCAGCAGGAAGGCCGCGATGAAGCCGACCTTGTCGGCAAGCAGCGTGAACAGGAACAGTTCCGCCGCGATATAGGCGAGCGCGAGGAAGGGCCAGGCGCCCGGTCCAAGCACGGGCGGCCTCCCGCCCTTCAGCCGCATGTCGTCCTGTCGCATCCTTGTTGATCCATCCTTATCCGGTTGCCTTGCCGGTTGTTCGGCCTTCTCGCGCGCCTGAGCTTGTCGGTGGCCATTGTGAATGTTACCAGCAGGCTTACATATAGGGATGATAACGGCGAAACGGGAATATCCGTCCGTCGGTGGAACGGTGGTCCCGTTCAGGCGGAAGAGTATGGCATGAACAGCGCGTTCGATCCGGTCACGATAGTTTTCCTGCTGCTGGCGGTGTTCGTCATCTATCGGCTGCGCTCGGTCCTCGGCCAGCGTACCGGCAACGAGCCGACGCGCATGAACCGCGACCGGCCGGCCGAAAACGGCAATGTGATCCCGCTCGCGCCGGCGAACGAGCCGCGTGGCCCGGTGCAGAACGCAAGCCCGGCGCCCGACCGCTGGAAGGGCGTGGCCGAGCCGGACACGCCGCTCGCCGCCGGGCTCGATGCGGTTGCCGGCGCCGATCCGGGTTTCGAGCCGAAATCCTTCCTGCAGGGCGCCAAGGCGGCCTATGAGATGATCGTGCTCGCCTTTGCCCGCGGCGATCGCAAGGCGCTGCGCGACCTGCTGTCGAAGGAAGTGTTCGACGGTTTCGTCGCGGCGATCTCGGAGCGCGAGTCGCGCGGCGAGACGGTCGAATCGACCTTCGTGTCGATCGACAAGGCTGAGGTGACCGACGCGGCGCTGAAAGGCCGCAACGCCATGCTGACCGTGCGCTTCATTTCCAAGATCATCACCGCGACCAAGGATTCCTCCGGTGCCGTGATCGACGGCGCGCTCGACAAGGTCTCCGACGTCACCGACATCTGGACCTTCTCGCACGATACCGGCTCGCGCGATCCCAACTGGCGGTTGGTCGCGACCGAAGCGGGGCAGTGAGGCGGCTCTCCCGCCTGATCCTGGCGGCCTGCGGCCTGACGCTGCTTTCGCTCACCGCGCTGGCCGAGCCGGCTCCGCCTTTCAAGCCGGCGCTGCCGGCCGATACCACCTTGCGCAAGCTGAGCTTTGCCGATCTGCCCGGCTGGGCGGCTGACGATCAGGCGGCGGCGCTGGCCGTGTTCCGCGATTCCTGCCGCGCGGTTCTGGCGCCGGCGCAGCCTCCGGCCGGATTGCCGGCACCAGTGGGGCTGGCCGAGGCCTGCCGGCAGGCCGCGACGGTCGCCGCCGGTGATCCAGGCGCCGCGCGCGCCTTTTTCGAGCATGCTTTCACGCCTTACGAGGTCGCGCCACCGGTCGGCCGCGGCTTCCTGACCGGCTATTACGAACCCGAAGTGCCGGGCTCGCTGGTGCGCACGCCGGATTTCTCGGCTACCCTGCTCGCCCGCCCGCCGGATCTGGTCACGCTGGCCCATGGCGAGAGCGTGCCCGGGCTGCCGGTCGAGTTGAACGCCGCCCGCCGCCTCGCCGATGGCCGGCTGGTGCCCTATCCCGATCGCGGCGGCATTCTCGATGGCGCGCTGGCGGAAAACGCCCGGCCGCTGGTCTGGCTGCGCGACGATGTCGAGGTGTTTCTGGTCCAGGTTCAGGGCTCGACGCGCGTGCGCTTGCCCGATGGCAGCACGCGGCGCTTCGCCTATGACGGCAAGAACGGCCTGCCCTATACCTCCGTCGGGCGCGAGATCGTCAAGGGCGGCCATGTGCCGCTCGAGGAACTGACGCTCGAGCGGCTGAAAGCCTGGCTGCGTGCCCATCCGGACAAGGGCCGCGAGCTCATGCGGCTGAACCGCTCCTATGTGTTTTTCCGCGAGGCGGCCGAATTGCCGTCCGACAAGGGCCCGCGCGGCGCTAGCGGCGTCTCGCTGACGCCGCTGCGCAGCATCGCCGTCGATCGCGGCATCTGGCCCTATGGGCTGCCGGTCTGGCTTGAGGCGAGTGTGCCCCAGCCGGATGGCGCCAGCACGGCTTTCCAGCACCTCACCATGGCGCAGGATACCGGCTCGGCGATTGTCGGCCCGGCCCGCGTCGATCTGTTCGTCGGCACCGGCGAGGCGGCTGGCACGCAGGCCGGGCTGCTGCGCCAGCCGGTGCGCTTTGTGGTGCTGCTGCCTAATCCGCGCTCATGAAACGCCCGCGACAACCGACACGCAGCGAATTGTCGCTCTGGCGCCATGCGCTGCGCGATGTCGTGCCGCTGCCGGGCCGCGATCTCGCGGCGCTCGAGCCCGCGCCGCTGCCGGAAACGCCGGCGCCGGCCAGCCATGCGCCCGTCGTCGCGCATGTGCCGGCTCCTTCAATCCCGCGCCCGCCGCCGCTCGCGCCGCTCGAGCGCAAGCTGCGCCAGCGCCTCAGCCGGGGCAATCTTGCCGTCGACGGCCATCTCGACCTGCACGGCATGCGCCAGGGCGAGGCGCATATGGCGCTGCTGCGCTTCGTGCAGCAGGCGCACCGCTCCGGCGCGCGCGTCGTGCTGGTGGTGACCGGCAAGGGCGGCGAGGATAGCGCGGCGGTTGCCACCGCGCATGAGCGCGGCGTGCTGCGCCGCCTGGTGCCGCACTGGCTCGCCGAGCCGGGCCTGCGCGGCCTCGTGCTCGGCTTCGAGCAGGCGGCGCGCGGCCATGGCGGCGGCGGCGCGCTTTATGTCCGCATCCGGCGCGCGCGCGAGGTCAAGGGTTGACCGGGCCGGCGCCCGGTGCCAAGCGCAAGGCCCATTCACGATCGATCAAGCACGGTAAGGAACCCCATGAGCAGCGCCCGTTACGATGTGCTCGGCATCGGCAATGCCATTGTCGACGTCATCGCCACCACCGATGATGCATTTCTCGTGGCGCAACAGGTCGCCAAGGGCTCGATGACGCTGATCGACGAGGCGCGCGCCGAGGCGCTGTACAAGGCGATGGGGCCGGCGACGATCACCTCGGGCGGCTCGGCCGGCAACACGGTGGCGGGCCTTGCCTCGCTCGGTGCCCGCGCCGCCTATATCGGCAAGCTGCGCGACGACGAGGCCGGCCGCCTGTTCCGCCATGATATCGCCGCGCTCGGCATCGCCTTCACCACCGCGCCCGCCCTCGATGGACCCGCCTCGGCGCGCAGCTTCATCCTGGTCACGCCCGATGGCGAGCGCACCATGAACACCTATCTCGGTGCCTGCCAGGGGCTCGGGCCGGACGATATCGACGCCGCGACGGTCGAGGCCGCCAGCATCACCTATCTGGAAGGCTATCTCTGGGACCCGCCGGCCGCCAAGGATGCGTTCCGCAAGGCGTCGGAGATCGCCCATGGCGCCGGCCGCCAGGTAGCGCTGACCCTGTCCGACAGTTTCTGCGTCGACCGCTATCGCGCCGAGTTTCTGGGGCTGATGCGTTCGGGCGCGCTCGATATCGTGTTCGCCAACGAGCACGAGTTGCGCGCGCTGTACGAGACCGCCGATTTCGACGCCGCGCTGGCGGCGATCCGCAACGACGTGGCGCTGGCCGTGCTGACGCGCTCGGAGAAGGGCGCGCTCGCGGTGTCGCGCGAGGAAACGGTGGCGGTGCCGGCTTTCCCGGTCAAGACCGTGGTCGATACCACCGGCGCCGGCGATCTGTTCGCGGCCGGCTTCCTGCACGGGCTGACGCGCGGGGCGTCCAACCGCGACAGCCTTGCGCTCGGCGCTTTCGCGGCGGCGGAAGTGATCCAGAAGATCGGCCCGCGCCCCGAGCGCTCGCTGAAGGACGCCGCCAGCGAAGCCGGCCTGACGGTATAAGCAAGCGCTTCCCTTCTCCCGCTCGCGGGAGAAGGTGGCACGAAGTGCCGGATGAGGGGAAAGGCCGCCTCTCACCCTCATGTTGAGCTTGTCGAAACATGCTCCAGTGGGAGCTGGACTGGTTCATCCTTCGACAGGCTCAGGATGAGGTGGAGCTATAAGGAGGGGAGCGCCCCCCCCTCACAGCTTGCGCAGCGCCACTTCCTCGATGCGGTGATCGGCGCCCTTGCGCAGGATCAGGTTGGCGCGCGGCCGGGTCGGCAGCACGTTCTCGCGCAGGTTGGCGAGGTTGATGCGGTCCCACAGCCCGTTGGCGGTGGCGAGCGCCTCGTCATCGCCGATCTCGGCATATTTGCGGAAGAAGCTCTGCGGATCGCGGAACGCCGTCTCGCGCAGCCGCATGAAGCGCTTGACGTACCAGGTGCGCAGCAGGCTTTCCTCGGCGTCGAGATAGATCGAGAAATCGAAGAAATCCGACACGAACGGCACCGGCTGGCCGCCACGCGGCAGGCGCGGCGGTTGCAGCACGTTGAGCCCCTCGAAGATCAGGATATCAGGCCGGTCGATCACGATATTCTGATCGGGCACGATGTCGTAGACGAGATGCGAATAGATCGGCGCCTTGACCTTGTGCTCGCCGGCCTTCACCGCCGAGAGGAAGCGAATCAGCTTGGCGCCGTCATAGCTTTCCGGAAAACCCTTGCGCTCCATCAGCCCGAGGCGCTGCAATTCTGCGTTGGGCAGCAGGAAGCCGTCGGTGGTGACGATCTCGACCTTGGGCGTGTTCGGCCAGCGCGCGAGCAGCGCCTTGAGCACGCGCGCCGTGGTCGATTTGCCGGCCGAAACCGAGCCGGCGAGGCCGATAATGTAGGGAACCTTGCCGTCCTCGGCCAACAGGAAGCGCTGCGTCGCCTTGAACAGCCCCTGCGTCGCCGCGACATAGAGCGACAGGAGGCGCGACAGCGGCAGGTAGATCGCCACCACCTCGTCGAGCGAGATCGGGTCGTTGAGCGATTGCAGCTTGGCGATATCGTCGGCGCCGAGCGTCAGCGGCGTGTCGGCGCGCAACGCCGCCCATTCCGCGCGGCTGAACAGCCGGTAGGGCGAGAGTTCGGCAGCCGTGCCGAGCGACGAGGCTTGCGCATCCATGGACTGCATCCGTGACCCGACGCGTCGCGCCGGTCAAGTGGCGGGCGTTAGCCCTTTGGTCGCGAAGCCTTTTCGTCAAGACCCGATTGCGCGGTGCGGCGCGCGAGTTCGGCCTCCACCTCGGCGAGGTCGATGCCGGCGATGCGCAGCACCACGAGCAGGTGATACAGCAGGTCGGCGCTTTCCTTGACCAGTTCGACGCGGTCGCCCTCGACGGCCGCGATCACGGCCTCGACCGCTTCCTCGCCGAGCTTTTTGGCGGCGCGCGCCGGCTTGCCGAGCAGCTTGGCGGTATAGGACTGCTCCGCCGGCGTGCCGACGCGGCTGCGGATCAGGGTTTCGAGATCGTCGAGTGTGAAGGCCATGTGTCAGTTCCCGTCGCGGCGCACCGGCACGCCGGCTGCCGCCATGTGATCCTTGACCTGGCCGATGCTGAACGTGCCGAAATGGAAAACTGACGCCGCCAGCACGGCGCTGGCATGGCCCTCGGTCACGCCGGCGACGAAATGATCGAGCGTGCCGACGCCGCCTGAGGCGACGACCGGGATATTGACGGCATCGGCGATGGCGCGCGTCAGCGGCAGGTCGAACCCGGCGCGGGTGCCGTCGCGGTCCATCGAGGTCAACAGGATTTCGCCGGCGCCGAGTTCGGCGACGCGCTGCGCATAGGCGACCGCATCGATGCCGGTGGCGTTGCGCCCGCCATGGGTGAAGATCTCGAAGCGCGCGTCCTCGCCGGGGCCGGCGGCATTCTTGGCATCGATGGCGACGACGATCGCCTGCGCGCCGAATTTTTCCGCCGCGCGCCCGACGATCGCCGAATCGCGCACCGCGGCGGTGTTGATCGACACCTTGTCGGCGCCGGCCAGCATCAGCGCGCGGATATCGTCGAGCGTGCGCACGCCGCCGCCGACGGTGACCGGCATGAAACAGGCTTCCGCCACGCGGCGCACCACGTCGATCAGCGTGCCGCGCGCCTCGACGCTCGCGGTGATGTCGAGGAAGCACAATTCGTCGGCGCCGGCCGCATCGTAGGCGCGCGCCGCCTCGACCGGATCGCCGGCATCGACGAGATCGACGAATTTCACGCCCTTGACGACACGGCCGTCCTTGACGTCGAGGCAGGGGATGATGCGGGTTTTCAGCATCACGCGGCCTTTCGCAACAGGCTGAGCGCCGCCGCCGCGTCGAGCCTTCCGTCATAGAGCGCGCGGCCGGTGATCGCGCCGGCGATGGTGCGGTTTTCAGGCAGCAGCAGCGTCTCGATATCGCTAAGCGCGGCGAGGCCGCCGGAGGCGATCACCGGGATCGACAGGGCCTGGCCAAGCGCGCGCGTGCCGTCGAAATCGAGCCCCTTCAGCATGCCGTCGCGGCCGATATCGGTGTAGATGATAGCGGCAACACCAGCATCCTCGAAGCGCCGGCCGAGCTCGAGCGCCGTTAACGTCGAGGCTTCCGCCCAGCCCTCGACCGCGACCAGCCCCGCGCGCGCATCGATGCCGACGGCGACGCGACCCGGATGCTTGCGGGCAGCTTCGCGCACGAAATCCGGATCGCGCACCGCCGCCGTGCCGATGATGGCGCGGGCGAGCCCCTTGTCGAGCCAGGCTTCAAGGGTCGCCATGTCGCGGATGCCGCCGCCGAGCTGCACCGGCATCCTGACTGCGGCGAGGATCGCCTCGACCGCCGCCGCATTCATCGGCTTGCCGGCAAAGGCGCCGTCGAGATCGACGACATGCAGATGCGAGAAGCCCTGGGCCTCGAAGCTCAGCGCCTGGGCTGCCGGGTCGTCGTTGAACACGGTCGCCTGTGCCATGTCGCCCTGGCGCAGCCGCACGCAGCGGCCCTCCTTGAGGTCGATGGCCGGATAGAGGATCATGGTTTCCACCTGAGGAAATTGGCGAGCAGGCCGAGGCCGAGCCGCTGGCTCTTCTCGGGGTGGAACTGCGTGCCGGCCATGTTGTCGCGCGCCACGATCGCCGAGACCGTGCCGCCATATTCGGCGCGCGCCACCAGGTCGCGGCGCTCGCCGACCACGAGATGGTAGGCATGCAGGAAATAGGCGTGCAGCCCATCCTCGCCGAGTGGCAAGCCGCCAAGCAGCGCGTGATCCTGCAAGGGTTCAAGCGTGTTCCAGCCCATATGTGGCACCTTGAGCGCCGGATCGGCGGGCGCGAGCAGCCGCACCTCGCCGGGGATCCAGCCCAAGCCTTGCGTGACGCCATGCTCGAGACCGCGCTCGGCGAGAAGCTGCATGCCGACGCAGATGCCGAAGAACGGCCGGCCCTTGCGGCGCACGCTGTCCTCCAGCGTCTCGATCATGCCCGGCACCGCCTCGAGATGGCGCATGCAATCGGCGAAGGCGCCGTCGCCCGGCAGCACGATGCGGTCGGCTGCCGCCACCACTTTCGGATCGGCCGTCACCGTCACCGTGGCGGCGATGCCGGCATCGCGCGCCGCGCGCTCGAGTGCCTTGTAGGCCGAATGGATGTTGCCGGCATCGTAATCGATCAACGCGATGTTCACGAGCGCCCTCCGGCGGTCGGGAACAGGCCGATGATGTCCGGCTCGCGGCCGGAGAGCGGCCGCGCCGGCGCCACCACGCCCGGTGCATCCGGCGCAATCAGCGCGGCGAAGGCGCGGCGCTCGGCGCGTTCGAGGTCGCGGGCGGCAACCGTGCCGGCAAGGCGGAAACCCTGACGCTCGAGCTTGGCGGCGCGCAGGCTGACGCCCTCGAAACCGACGGCGAGCGCCAGCAGCGCTTCAAGGCCGAAGCTGGCGCGCGGCCCGAGGCCGAGCACAGTGCTGGCATAGGCGATCAGCGCGGCCAGCACCAGATAACCGGCAAAGCCGAGCCAGAGTCGGTGCCAGAGCAGCCACAGGCCGGAGAAGATGAAGGCTGCCCAGGAGAAACGGTCTCGCAGCAGCACGGCCTGTTCCAGCGCGTCCGCGTCGCGCCGGCCTTCTGGGAGATAGACGGTATAGAACGCCATGCGCCGCCTCACACCGAAAGGGTGCCCTTGGTGGAGGGAATGGCGTTTGCCGCCCGTGGATCGATGGCGACCGCGCTGCGCAACGCCCGCGCCAGCCCCTTGAAGCAGGCTTCGGCGATATGGTGGCTGTTATCGCCGTACAGCGTCTCGACATGCAGCGTGACGAGCGCATTGATCGCGAAGCCCTGAAACCATTCGCGCACCAGTTCGGTGTCGAACGTGCCGACTTTGGCGCTCGGGAACGCGGTGCGGAACACCAGGAACGGCCGGCCGGAAATGTCGAGCGCGACATGGGTCAGCGTCTCGTCCATCGGCATGCGGCAATCGGCGTAGCGCACGATGCCGCGCTTGTCGCCGATCGCCTGCGCGAAGGCGCGGCCGATGGCGATGCCGATATCCTCGACCGTGTGGTGATCGTCGACATGCAGGTCGCCCTCGGCCTTGACGGTGAGGTCGATGAGCGCGTGGCGCGCCAGCAGCGTCAGCATATGGTCGAGGAAGCCGATGCCGCTGGCGATCTCGGCCCGGCCGCTGCCGTCGAGATCGAGCTCGACCTCGATCCGGGTCTCTCCGGTTTCGCGATTCACGCTGGCGCGGCGCATCGTTCATGTCCCATGCTGGCTTCGAATGAGCGACGCTTTAGCGCGCTTTGCCCGGGAAGGGAACGCTTGTCGCTGCGACAAGCCGCTTCCGTGCGCGCTGCGCTCGCGCTAGGGTCCGCCCGCCAATCTGTTTCAGGGAAACCGCCATGATTTATGAGATGCGTGTTTATCGTTGCCTGTCCGGCCGCATGCCGGCTTTGCTGAACCGGTTCCAGAACGCCACGCTCGCCATCTGGGAGCGTCACGGCATCCGCCAGGCCGGATTCTGGACCACGCTGATCGGCGAATCGAATCAGGACCTGACCTATCTGCTCGCCTGGGAATCGATGGCCGAGCGCGAGAAGAAATGGACCGCTTTCCAGTCGGACCCCGAATGGATCGCCAAGCGCGCCGAGAGCGAGAAGGACGGCCCGATCGTCGCGACGCTGTCGAGCGCCTTTCTGCAGCCGACGGCTTTCTCCTCGGTGAAGTAAGCCGTTTGCACTGGCGCCTCTCAGCCCCTACATCAGGCGGCTGAGAGGGAGCCCGACCCATGCACGACACCAATCCCGCCAATGCGAGCTGGCACGCCACCACCATTCTGATGGTGCGCAAGGGCGGCCGTGTGGCGATCGGCGGCGATGGCCAGGTCTCACTTGGGGCAACCGTGATCAAGAGCAACGCCCGCAAGGTGCGCCGGCTCGGCAAGGGCGATGTCATTGCCGGTTTCGCCGGCGCCACCGCCGACGCTTTCACGCTGTTCGAGCGGCTCGAGGCCAAGCTCGAGCAATATCCCGGCCAGTTGCTGCGCGCCTGCGTCGAGCTTGCCAAGGACTGGCGCACCGACCGTTACCTGCGCCGGCTCGAGGCGATGATGCTGGTCGCCGACAAGCAGGTCGGCCTCGTGCTGTCGGGCACCGGCGACGTGCTGGAGCCGGAAGGCGGCATCATGGGCATCGGCTCGGGCGGCATGTACGCGCTCGCAGCCGCCCGCGCGCTCGCCGATACCGACGCCGACGCCGAAGCCATGGTGCGCAAGGGCCTCGCCATCGCCGCCGGGATTTGCGTCTACACCAATGGCAATGTCGTGCTCGAATCGCTCGAGAGCTGATTGCCGACGCAGAAAGCCGCCATGCTTGACCACGATCTCGATGCAGCGGTGACGGCGGGCGTGATCGGCCGCGAGCAGGCCGATGCCCTGCGCGCCTTCCAGCGCGCGCGCCATGGCGGCGCTCCGGCAGGGACGGCGCTCGAAGCCGACGAGGAGAAGTTCCGCATCCTCGGCGGGTTCAACGATATCCTCGTCGCCATCGGCCTGCTCCTGCTGATCGCCGCCCTGTTCTCGGCCAGCGCCGTGATTGCCAGCGGCCTGGTGATCGCCATCCTGGCCGCCGTGATGGCCTGGGGGTTGGCCGAACTCTTCACCCGGCGCCTCAGGCTGGCCTTGCCCGCGATTATCCTTGCCGTGATGTTCGTCGGCGCGGTGGTGTGGCTGGCGGTGATCGCCATCAGCGGCACCGCCGATGATCCGACGGCGCGGGCGCTGGCGGCGGTGGCCGGCGCCGGCGCCGTCGCAGCCGGCCTGCATTACGCCCGTTTCCGGGTGCCGATCGACGTCGCCCTGGCGATGTGCGGCCTCGTCGCCCTGGTGATATCGCTGCTGCTCGCCGCCTTCCCCGATCTCGCCCGGCGCCTGATCTTCGCCATCACGCTCGCCGCCGGGCTCGGCGTGTTCGCGCTGGCGATGCGCTTCGATCTCGCCGATCCGCTGCGCCGCAGCCGCAATGCCGATACCGCCTTCTGGCTGCATCTGGTCGCCGCGCCCCTGATCGTGCATTCGGTGGTCGCCGGGCTGTTCGGCGGCGAGAGCCTGCGTGGTTCGGTGCTGTTCGCGCTGTTTGCCGACGAGGCCGGCTCGCTGATCCATCTCGACGGCGCGCAACTGGCGCTGGCCATCCTGGCGATCGTTGTCGTGCTGTTCATCGTCGCGCTTGTCATCGACCGGCGCGCGCTGCTCGTCTCCGGCCTGACCTATGCCGGCTATTCGCTGTGGGTGCTGTTCCACGACCTGGCCTGGCGCGACGGCATCACGCTGCCCGCGACCCTGTTTGCGCTCGCCCTGCTCGTTCTCGGCGTCAGCGCCGGCTGGAGCGGCTTGCGCGCTACCATCGTTCCGCTTTTCCCGCTCGGCCGGTGGCGCGCCTCGTTGCCGCCGCTGCGCCAGCGAACCCGTCCTTGAGGAGCCGCCATGACTAGCTTTTCCCCGCGCGAGATCGTCTCCGAGCTCGATCGCTTCATCGTCGGCCAGAAGGATGCCAAGCGCGCCGTCGCCATCGCCCTGCGCAACCGCTGGCGCCGCCAGCAGCTCACCGGCGCCATGCGCGAGGAGGTGCTGCCGAAGAACATCCTGATGATCGGGCCGACCGGCTGCGGCAAGACCGAGATCGCGCGCCGGCTCGCCCGCCTTGCCAATGCGCCGTTCCTCAAGGTCGAGGCGACCAAGTTCACCGAGGTCGGCTATGTCGGCCGCGACGTCGAGCAGATCGTGCGCGACCTGCTCGAGATCGGCATCGGCCTCGTCAAGCAGGCGCGCCGCAAGGATGTGCAGGCCAAGGCCCACGCCCTGGCCGAGGAGCGCGTGCTTGACGCGCTCGTCGGCGCCAATGCCAGTAGCGGCACGCGCGAGGCGTTCCGCCGCAAGCTGCGCGACAACGAACTCGACGACAAGGAGATCGAGCTCGAGATGGCGACCGGCGCCGGCGGCATGCCGATGTTCGAGATACCGGGCCAGCCCGGCGCCTCGATCGGCGCCATCAATATCGGCGACATGTTCGGCAAGGCGTTCGGCAACCGCACCAAGACGCGCCGCACCACGGTGCGCGAGGCCTATGAGCCGGTCATCGCCGAGGAGAGCGACAAGCTGCTCGACCAGGATGCGCTGGTGCAGGAGGCGATCCGCCTCGTCGAGGAGAACGGCATCGTGTTTCTCGACGAGATCGACAAGATCTGCGTGCGCGAGGGCCGCGGCGGCAGCGACATTTCGCGCGAGGGCGTGCAGCGCGACCTGCTGCCGCTGATCGAGGGCACCACCGTCGCCACCAAGCACGGGCCGGTCAAGACTGACCACATCCTGTTCATCGCGTCCGGCGCCTTCCACGTCTCGAAACCCTCCGACCTGCTGCCCGAATTGCAGGGAAGGCTGCCGATCCGCGTCGAGTTGCTGCCGCTCGACGAGGATGATTTCCGCCGCATCCTCACCGATACCGAAGTGTCGCTCGTCGGCCAGTATGTCGCGATGATGGCGACCGAAGGCGTGACGCTGGAGGTCAAGGACGACGCCATCGCCGCCATCGCCAGGGTGGCGGTGACGGTCAATTCGACCGTCGAGAATATCGGCGCGCGCCGGCTGCAGACCGTGATGGAGCGCGTGCTCGACGACATCAGCTACAGCGCGCCCGACCGCTCCGGCGAAACGGTCACCGTCGATGGCGCCTATGTCGAGGGCCATGTCGGCGAATTGGCGCGCAATGCCGATCTCAGCCGCTTCATCCTGTGATCGGCTGAGGTGGCGCTGCCCGGCAAATTCGCAACTGTCGGGCTGGCGACGCTCGGCTCGCGTGCCGCCGGCTTCCTGCGCGACGCGCTGATCGCGGCGCTGCTCGGCGCCGGCCCGATCGCTGATGCCGTGCTGGCCGCCTTCCTGTTGCCGAATCTTGCCCGCCGCGTGCTCTCGGAAGGCGCGTTCAACGCTGCCTTCATCCCGGTCTTTGCCCGGCGCGAGGCCAAGGGTGGCCCGGAATCAGCGGCGGCGTTTCTCGGCGGCGTGCTCAAGGCGATGTTGCTGATTGGCGTGCCGACGACGCTGGCCGGCCTTGCGTTCATGCCGGAACTGCTCGGCCTCATCGTCGGCGGGTTTCGCCAGACGCCGGAAAAATTCGCCGATGCGGTGCATTATGCCCGCATCGCCTTCCCCTATGTCGCGGTGATCCTGCTCGCGGCGCTGTTCGCCGGCACGCTGAACGCGCTGCGCCGCTACCGCGCCGTCGCCCTCGCGCCGATCCTGTTCAATCTCGTGCTGGTGGCGGCGCTTGGCGCGCTCCTGCTGTGGCCGGCAGGCGGCGCGCGCGATATCGGCACGGCAATCGTCGCCATGGTGCTGGCGGCCGGGCTGCTGCAACTCGGCTTCATCCTCTGGGTGACGCTGCGCCAGCGCGCCGCGCTCGACTGGCCGGCGGTGCGGCACGGCTCCTGGCGCGATCCGGATGTGCGGCGCTTCCTGCTCGTCGTCGGGCCGGGCATCGCGCTTGCCGGTGCCGGCCACCTCAACATGCTGCTCGCCGTGCATCTCGCCTCATCCGTGCCGGCCTCGGTGTCGTGGCTCTATTACGCCGACCGGCTGTTCCAGCTGCCGCTCGGCCTCGCGGCCACCGCGATCGGCATCGTCATGCTGCCGGACATCGCCCGCCACATGCATCGCGGCGAGACGGCGGCGGTCAGGGCCTCCTTCGCCGGCGCGCTCGAATTCGGCCTCGCCGTCGCCGTGCCGGCCGGCGTGGCGCTGGCGCTGCTCGCCGAGCCGATCGTCACCGTGCTCTATCATCACGGCGCGTTCACCGCCGGCGATGGGCTGGCGACCGCCGCGATGCTGCGCCCGCTGGCGCTCGCCCTGCCGGCCTTCGTGCTCGTCAAGGTCGCCTTGCCGCAATTCCTCGTGCATGAGCGGTTTCGCTGGCCGCTTGTCGCCGCCGGCCTTGGCCTCGCCGGCAATGTCGCGGCTAGCCGGCTGCTGAGCGAGGCCGGTTACCTCGCCGCGCCGGCCTGGGGCGTTGCCGCCGCGGCGTGGCTGAACGCCGCCATGCTGTGGGCGCTGCTGTTTCGCGCCGGCGGAGCGGCGCTCGCCGAGGGCGCGGCCGCCCGGCTTGGCCGCGTGGCGCTCGCCTGCCTTGCCACCGCCGCCGTCACCTGGGGCGCCAGCCTCGTGCTGGCGGCGGGCTTTGCCGCGACGGAAGCCTTCGCGGCCCGCGCCCTCCTGCTGGCGCTCGCCTGCCTCGCCGGGCTGGCGGCGCAGGGTCTCGCCCTGGCCGGCCTCGGCGTGCTCGATATCAACGCGCTGCGCGCCAGCTTTGCCCGGCGGCATGGCGCAGACATTCCCTCCGGGGAAAAACCGCGCTAAAGCCACGCTTCGTCGTTTCTCGGATGGTTCTCAAACATGGCCCAGTTCACGCCGCGCGTCTTTTCAGGCGTCCAGCCCACCGGCAACCTGCATCTCGGCAATTACCTCGGCGCCATCCGGCGTTTCGTGCCGCTACAGGACGAATACCCGTGCATCTATTGCGTCGTCGACATGCATGCCATCACGCTGTGGCAGGACCCGGCCGAACTCAGGAACAACATCCGCGAGGTGGCGAGCGCCTATCTCGCCGCCGGCATCGATCCCAAGAAGGCGATCATCTTCAACCAGAGCCAGGTTTCGGGCCATGCCGAACTCGCCTGGGTGTTCAACTGCGTCGCGCGCATGGGCTGGCTCAGCCGCATGACGCAGTTCAAGGAGAAGGCCGGCAAGGATCGCGAGAACGCCTCCGTCGGCCTGTTCGCCTATCCTGACCTGATGGCGGCCGATATCCTGCTGTATCGCGCCACGCACGTGCCGGTCGGCGAGGACCAGAAGCAGCATCTCGAACTGACGCGCGACATCGCGCAGAAGTTCAACAACGACTTCGCCGCGCAGATCGCCGCCGAGGGCCATGGCGATGCGTTCTTTCCGATCACCGAGCCGCTGATCCAGGGCCCGGCGCCGCGCGTCATGTCCTTGCGCGATGGCAGCAAGAAGATGTCGAAATCCGATCCGTCGGCCTATTCGCGCATCACGCTGACCGACGATGCCGACACCATCCAGCAGAAGATCCGCAAGGCCAAGACCGATCCCGAGCCGCTGCCCTCCGAGACGGCCGGGCTTGCCGGCCGGCCGGAAGCCGACAATCTGGTGACGATGTTCGCGGCCCTTGCCGGCATCGAGCGCCAGGCGGTGCTCGATCGCTTCGGCGGCGCGCAGTTCTCGTCCTTCAAGGGCGAACTCGCCGATGTCGCGGTGACGGCGCTCGCGCCCTTGTCGGCCGAGATGCGCCGCCTGCGGGCCGATCCGGGCTTCGTCGACGGCGTGCTCGCCACCGGCTCGGCCAAGGCGCGCGACATCGCCACCGTCACCATGGATGCGGTCAAGGACATCGTCGGGTTTCTGCGGGCGCGCTGACGTCACGCCACCGTGCTTTGGCCTTGCTTTTGCCGGGCTGCGCGCCGACATAACGGGAAAGACATCTTTCACGCCGGACCTTGAATCCGGATCGCGAGGATTTAAGCCGATGTTCATCCAGACCGAAGCCACGCCCAATCCGGCGACCCTGAAATTCCTGCCCGGCCGCGACGTGCTGCCGGGCGAGCCGGCCGAGTTCCGCGACGCCGAGGATGCGGCTCGTTCGCCGCTCGCCGCCCGCCTGTTCATCATCGATGGCGTGACGGCGGTGTTCTTCGGCTCGGATTTTGTCACCGTCACCAAGCGCGACGGCGAGTGGCAGCACCTGAAACCCGCCATTCTTGGCGCCATCATGGAGCATTTCCTGTCCGGCCAGCCGATCCTCACCGATCGCGGCCCGGAACTACCCGATGGCGAGGAGTTCTTCGACGAGGCCGATACCGAGACGGTGGCGACGATCAAGGAACTGCTCGACACGCGCGTGCGCCCGGCGGTGGCGGGCGATGGCGGCGACATCACCTTCCGCGGCTATCGCGACGGCACGGTGTTCCTCACCATGAAGGGCTCGTGCTCGGGCTGCCCGTCCTCGACGGCGACGCTGAAGCACGGCATCCAGAACCTGCTGCGGCATTTCCTGCCCGACGTGCAGGCGGTCGAGGCAGTCTGAACACCACCCGGGGTCATAGCCGACGCGATGCATATTCTTGCCATTGACACCTCGCTCGGCGCCGCGGCGGCCGGCCTGTTCGACAGCGACACCCGCACCGAGATCGCCGCCGAATCGATGGCGATGGAGCGCGGCCATGCCGAGGCGCTCGTGCCGCTGATCGGCCGCGTGCTCGCGCGTGCCGAGCCGGCCGGGCTCGATCTCAAGCGTGTCGTGGTCACCGTCGGCCCCGGCAGCTTCACCGGGCTGCGCATCGGCATCGCCGCCGCGCGCGGCTTCGCGCTGGCACGCGGGGTGCCGGTCGTCGGCGTCTCGACGCTGTCGGCCTATGCCGCGCCCTTCATCGCCGCCAATGATTCCTCGATCGTCGCGGTGGCGATCGATGCCCGCCATGGCGAGATTTATTTCCAGGTCTTTGCGCCGGGCGGCCGCACCATGGTGTCGCCGCGCGCGCTGAGCTTGCGCGAGGCGGCGCGCGCCATCGGCAGCGGTCCGGTGCGGCTCGTCGGCTCCGGCGCGCCGTTGCTGGCGCTCGAAGCCTGGTCGCTCGGCGTCTCGGCCGTGGTCGCCGATACGCAGGCTGCCCCCGACATTGCCTGGGTCGCCCGCCTCGGCGCCGCCGCCCAGCCGGAAGAGGCGCTGCCGCGCCCGCTCTACATCAAGAAGGCCAATGCCACGCCGCAGGAAGCGGCCGCGCTGCCGAGGCGCTGATGCTGGCAGGCCTGTTCAGCGGCGGCGGCCGCGATATCCGCCTCGCCGAGGCCGAGGATGCCGCCTCCTGCGCCATGCTGCATGGCCAGGCCTTCGCGCGCGGCTGGTCCGAGCACGAGTTCGAATCCTTCCTGACCGACGATGCCGTGCTGGCCCATGTCGTCATTGCCGGCCGCCAGGAGCGCGTCGCCGGTTTCGTGCTGAGCCGGCTGGCGCTGGACGAGGCGGAAATCCTGTCGATCGCCGTCGATGCCGCCAGCCGTGGCCGTGGCCTGGCGAAGGACCTGCTCGCCCGCCACAAGACGGCGCTGGCCGCGCGCGGCATCCACCGCCTCTGCCTCGAGGTCGAGGCCGGCAACCAGCCGGCGCGCGCGCTTTATGACCGGGCCGGTTTCGTGCAGGTCGGCCGGCGCTGGGCCTATTATCAGCATGCCGACGGCGCCCGCGCCGATGCGCTGGTGCTGTGCTGCGAGAGGCTCGCGTGACGGCCGATCAACTGGCGCGGCGCGTGCGCCTTGGCTGGATCCTGCTGGCGCTGGCCCCGGCCGTCGGGCTCGGCATCCCGCTGCAATGGCTGGCGCTGCGCGCGCGGTTCGGCTACCGCCGGCTGCCGCTCTGCTTCCATCGCTACGTCGCGCGCGTGTTTCGCGTGCGCATCCGCCATGTCGGCGCTCCCGCCACGACGCGGCCGCTGCTCATCGTCTCCAACCACGTCTCGTGGCTCGATATCACCGTGCTCAGCACCGGCCTGCCGGTGTCGTTCATCGCCAAGTCGGAAGTGGCGACATGGCCGCTCTTCGGCCTGTTCGCCAGGCTGCAGCGCTCGGTCTTCGTCGATCGGGCGAAACGCAGCGATACGGGCCAGGTCAATGCCGAGATCGCCGGCCGGCTGCGCGCCGGCGATCCGATCGTGCTGTTTGCCGAGGGCACCACCAGCGATGCCAACCGCGTGCTGCCGTTCCGCTCGGCGCTGATCGGCGCGGCCGGCGCTGCGGTTGCCGGCGCGGATGGCGCCCCCGTCCATATCCAGCCGCTCGCTGTGACCTATACGCGCCGCCATGGCCTGCCGGTGACGCGCACCGAGCGGCCCGCCATCGCCTGGTATGGCGACATGGACTTGCTGCCGCATCTCGCCGACCTGCTCTGTGCCGGCCCGCTCGACGTCACCTTGAGCTGGGGCGAACCGGTCTCCTATGCGGCGGCGGGCGACCGCAAGGCGGTGACGCGCATGGCGGAGGCGCGCATCCGCGCCCTTGACGCCGCCGCCCGCACCGGGCGCGTGCCGGCCGCCTGAGACGGGCCGGACAGGATGGCTATTCCGTCCGCCCGCGAAACCGACTATGAGAAGACTTAGCATTGCAGGAACTGGCATTGCAGGATCGGACTTGGACGAGAACCGGGTGGGTATGACGACCGCGCAAGAGACGGCACAGGCGCAGCAGCACGAGGCGCGAGACGAGACCGTGCGCAAGAAGGTTCTGATCAAGTCCTACGGCTGCCAGATGAATGCCTATGACGCCACGCGCATGGCGGATTTGCTGGCGGGCCAGGGCTACGACGAAACCGAGGCGGTCGATCAGGCCGATCTCGTTGTGCTCAACACCTGCCACATCCGCGAAAAGGCGGCCGAGAAGGTCTATTCGGAACTCGGCCGGCTGCGCGTGCTGAAGCGCGAGCGCGCCGAAGCCGGGCTCGAGACGACGATCGCCGTCGCCGGCTGCGTCGCCCAGGCCGAGGGCGCCGAAATCCTGCATCGTTCGCCGGCTGTCGATCTGGTGGTCGGGCCGCAGAGCTATCACCGCCTGCCGGCAATGCTGGCGCAAGCCGCCCAGCATCGCCGCCCGGTCGATACCGAGTTTCCCGTCGACGACAAGTTCGGCGCGCTGCCGCGCCCTCAGAGCCGCCGCATCCGGGCGCGCGGCCACACAGCCTTCGTCACCGTGCAGGAAGGCTGCGACAAGTTCTGCAGCTTCTGCGTCGTGCCCTATACGCGCGGCGCCGAAGCCTCGCGCCCGCCGGAAAAGGTCCTCGAGGAAATCCGCCATCTCAGCGAGGCGGGCGTGCGCGAGATCACCCTGCTCGGCCAGAACGTCAACGCCTATCACGGCGAGGCGGCCGACGGCCGGCTGTGGAGCCTGGCGCGCCTGCTCGAGGCGGCGGCCTCGATCGAGGGCGTCGCCCGGCTGCGCTACACGACGAGCCATCCGCGCGACATGGGCGATGACCTGATCGCCGCGCATCGCGACCTGCCGCAACTGATGCCCTACCTGCATCTGCCGGTGCAATCGGGCTCGGATGCCATGCTGGCGGCGATGAACCGCAAGCATGACCGCGCGCTTTATCTGCGCCTGATCGACAAGGTGCGGGCGGCCTGCCCCGGCATCGCGCTGTCGTCTGATTTCATCGTCGGCTTCCCCGGCGAAAGCGATGCCGATTTCAATGACACGATGCGGCTGGTCGAGGAGATCGGCTTCGCCGCCGCCTTCTCGTTCAAATACAGCCGGCGCCCCGGCACCCCGGCCGCGACACGCGCGGCCCAGGTCGAGGATGACGTCGCCAGCGCGCGGCTGCACGCCTTGCAGGCGCTGATCCTCGCGCAGCAGACCGCCTTCAACCGCGCCACCATTGGCCGCACGCTCGCCGTGCTCGTCGAGAAGCCGGGCCGCCATCCGGGCCAGGTCACCGGCAAGTCGCCCTATCTCCAGCCGGTGCATTTCGACGCCTCGCCGGCGCTGGTCGGCGATATCGTCGCCGTGCGCATCGAGGGCCAGATCGCCAACAGCCTGTCCGGCCGGTTGATCGGGCACGGCGCGGCCACTCATGCCAGCGGATCACGGCCGGCCGCCGTGGCGCTGGCCAGCGGAGGACTTCCTTGAACGATCAAGCCAATGCGGGCCAGGGCAACGAGGGTGAGGTCACGCTCGCCTTCGAGAACAACAAGCTCGCAAGCCTGGTTTACGGCCATTACGACCAGAATCTCGCCCATCTCGAGCGCCGCCTCGGCGTGCAGGCGACCGCCAACGGCAACCATGTCGTGCTGCGCGGCGCCCGCGAGGGCGTCGAGCAGGGCCGGCGCGTGCTGGAGAACCTGTACCGGCGCGTCGGCCAGGGCCACACCATCTCGCTCGGCGAGGTCGATGGCGCCATCCAGGAAAGCGTGCTGCAGGGCTCGCTGTTCCCGCGCGCCAAGGAAGCGCCCGCCGCCTTCGAGCAGATCGCCACGCGCAAGCGCGGCCCGGTGAGGGCGCGCAACGCGGCGCAGGATGCCTATTTGCGCGCGCTGCGCCGTGACGAGCTGGTGTTCGCGGAAGGCCCGGCCGGCACCGGCAAGACCTGGCTCGCCGTCGGCCATGCCGTGCAACTGCTCGAGCAGGGCCATGTCGAGCGGCTGGTGCTGTCGCGCCCGGCGGTCGAGGCCGGCGAGCGCCTCGGCTTCCTGCCCGGCGACATGCGCGAAAAGGTCGACCCGTATCTGCGGCCGATCTATGATGCGCTTGGTGATTTCATGGATGTGCGGGCGCTCGCCCGCGGCATGGAAACCGGCCAGATCGAGGTGGCGCCGCTTGCCTTCATGCGCGGGCGCACCCTGACCAAGGCCGCCATCCTGCTCGACGAGGCGCAGAACTGCACCACCATGCAGATGAAGATGTTCCTGACCCGCCTCGGCGAGGGCTCGCGCATGATCGTCACCGGCGATCCGACGCAGATCGACCTGCCGCCCGGCCAGAAATCCGGCCTGGTCGAGGCGGTGGCGATCCTCGATGGCGTCGAGGGCATCGGCCATGTCGCCTTCTCGGATGCCGACGTGGTGCGCCACGACCTCGTGCGGCGCATCGTCACCGCCTACGAGAAGGCGAGCCGGACGCCGCGGGCAAGCTGATGACAAAGGCAATGTACGAGCTGTCGCTCGATCTCGATCAGTCCGCCGGCGACTGGCCGGCCGACACCGATTGGGAAGAGCTGTCGCGAACGGCGCTCGCCGCAGCGGCCGGCCGGGCCGGGCTTGCCCTGAAGCCGGGTGCCGTCGTCTCGATCCTGCTGACCGACGATGCGGCGGTGCGCGCCATCAACCGGCAATGGCGTGCCAAGGATGCACCGACCAACGTGCTGTCGTTCCAGAGCGTCAGCCCGGATCGCCTCACTGAAGCTCCGGCGCTCGGCGACATCGTGCTCGCCTGCGAGACGGTGCGGCGCGAGGCGCAGGAGGCGGGCATCGCCTTCGCGGCCCATGCCACCCACCTGATCGTGCATGGTTTTTTGCATCTCCTCGGCTTCGATCACGAAGAGGACGCCGAGGCCGAGCGCATGGAAGCGCTCGAGACGGCGATCCTCGCCGATCTCGGCATTGCCGACCCTTACGCCGAGCCGGCGCCCGAGCACATGGCGAGGCCGGCATGAGCAACGGCGACACCGGCAATAGCGCAGGCGACAGTTGGTTCGAACGGCTGTTCGCGCGGCTCGGCCTGCGCCATGGCGCCTCGACGCGCGAGGACATCCAGGAGGCGCTCGCCGATCAGGCCGATACGGCGGATTTCTCGGCGCAGGAGCGCGCGCTGCTCAAGAACGTGCTCGGCTTCCGGCAGATCCGCGTCAGGGACGTCATGGTGCCGCGCGCCGATATCATCGCCGTGCCGGCCACCATCTCGATGGGGGAACTGCTCGGCGTGTTCCGCACCGCCGGCCACTCGCGGCTGCCGGTCTATGACGAGACGCTCGATGATCCCAAGGGCATGGTGCATATCCGCGATTTCCTCGATCATCTCGCCGCCCATGCGGAGGCCGGCAAGCGCCGGCGCCGGCGCACCGAGGTGGCGGCGCCCGCCGTATCGAGCGCCGTGCTGACCATCGCCCTCGACCAGCCGCTCGCCAGCGCCAAGCTGCTCAGGCCGGTGCTGTTCGCGCCGCCCTCGATGCCGGCGCTCGACCTGCTGGTGCGCATGCAGGCGACGCGCACCCATATGGCGCTGGTCATCGACGAATATGGCGGCACCGACGGGCTCGTCTCGATGGAGGATATTGTCGAGGTCATCGTCGGCGATATCGAGGACGAGCATGACGATGCCGACGGGCCGATGATCCAGCAGCTCGCCGATGGCGCCTGGGTCGCCGATGCCCGCATCGATCTCGACGAAGCCTCCGAGGCGCTCGGCGTGGCGTTGCGCGAGGAGGATATCGAGGAAGACATCGATACGATCGGCGGCCTGATCGTGCTGAAAGCCGGCCGCGTGCCGGTGCTCGGCGAACGCATCGCCGGTCCGGGCGATCTCGAATTCGAGATCGTCGATGCCGATCAGCGCCGCGTCAAGCGCGTGCGCATCCGGCCCCGCCCGCCGGCCGAACAGCCTTTGGCACCGCCTGCGGGCGGCGCGTATCCAGCCATGCCGACCGGCAGCGAAACCCCGTCCGCATGATCCAGGTCGCCCACGCCGTCATGCTGTCGTCGGGCTGGAAGCGGGCGCTGATCGCTTTCCTCGCCGGCGCGCTCGCGGCGGCGGCGATGCCGCCGCTCGACCTGATCGTCGCGCTCGGCCTGTCCCTTCCGGTGGCGATCTGGCTCATCGACGGCGCGGTCGAAAGCGCGATTCCGGGCGAGCGCGGCCTGAACTGGCCGGCGATCCGCATGGCGGGCGCCATCGGCTGGTGCTTCGGCTTCGGCTATTTTCTCGCCGGGCTGTGGTGGCTCGGCGCCGCCTTCCTGGTCGAGACCGACCAGTTCCTGTGGCTGATGCCGTTCGGCGTCATTGGCCTGCCGGCCGGGCTGGCGCTGTTTCATGCCGTCGGTTTCGCGCTGGCGCGCTGCCTGTGGATGCCCGGCGCCGGGCGCATCCTCGCCTTCGCCTTCGCCATGGCCGCCGTCGAATGGCTGCGCGGCAACATCCTGACCGGTTTCCCGTGGAACCTGTTCGGCCAGGCTTTCGGCGCCTTCGATGTCACGGCGCAGGTCGCATCCCTCATTGGGCTCGACGGGCTGAACGTGCTGGCGCTGCTGATCTTCGCGGCGCCCGCCGTGATCGCCACCGGCGCGAGCGCCCGCGCCCGCTGGAGCCTGCCCGTGCTGGCGCTGGCCGCTCTTGCCGTCATCGTCGCCTTCGGGACGATCCGGCTCGGCAATGCCGAAACCGGCCTGGTGCCCGGCGTCAAGCTCAGGATCGTGCAGGCCAATATTTCCGAGCGCGACAAGCTGAAACCGGGCAGCGGCCAGGCGACGCTCTCGACCTATCTCAGCCTGTCCGACCGCGCCACCGCGCCCGGCGCCTCCGGCATTGGCGATGTCACGCACCTGATCTGGCCGGAATCGGCGTTTCCCTTCATCCTGGCCAACGAGCCGCGCGCGCTGGCCGAGATCGGCGCCTTCCTGCCGCCGGGCACCACGCTCATCACCGGCGCGGTGCGCACCGAGCCGCCCCGGCCCGGCAAGCGCCTGCCGCGCTATTTCAACGCGTTGCAGGTCGTCGATAGCGATGGCGTCATCACCCAGAGCTACGACAAGGTGCATCTCGTGCCCTTTGGCGAATACCTGCCGGCCGAGCCGCTGCTGAGCGCGCTCGGCCTGCGCAAGTTCGTGCCGGAGCCGGGCGATTTCGAGGCTGGCCCGAAGCGGCGCCTGCTCGATGTGCCGGGCCTGCCGCCGGTGCTGCCGCTGATCTGCTACGAGGCGGTGTTTCCCTATGAACTCACCAGCGGCACCGGCCGGCCCGGCGTGATGATCAATGTCACCAATGATGCCTGGTTCGGCGAGACGTTCGGGCCGTACCAGCATTTTGCCGAGGCGCGCCTGCGCGCCGTCGAGCAGGGCGTGCCGCTGGTGCGCGCCGCCAATACCGGCATTTCCGGCGTTGTCGATGCCTATGGCCGCGTGCTGCACCGGACGACGCTGGGTGCCCGCACCGTGCTCGATGCCGGCTTGCCGCGCGCGCTCGCGCCGACCCTGTTCGCGCGCCTTGGCGGCCTGGTTTTCGCCGGCATGATGGCGCTGCTGCTGCTCGGCGTGCTGACGTTGCGTCAACTCGCCCTACGTGTAGAATAGGGTACGACTCAACCGAAAGAGGAACTGCTGGTGGTAAGCAAGTCGCCCGACCCCATCGACAAGCATGTCGGCCTGCGTGTGCGCATACGCCGCATGTTGCTCGGCATGAGCCAGGAAAAGCTCGGTGAGGCGCTCGGCCTGACCTTCCAGCAGGTCCAGAAATACGAGAAGGGCGCCAACCGTATCGGCGCCAGCCGCCTGCAGCAGATCGCCGCGATCCTGTCCGTGCCGGTCAATTATTTCTTCGAGGGGGCGCCCGGCCTCGCCACGCCGGCCGCCGGCATGAGCGATGGCGCCGACAGCCAGTACATGGCGGAGTTTCTCGGTACGCCCGAGGCGATCCAGCTCAACCGCGCCTTCATGGCGATTACCGACCCGGCGGTGCGCCGCCGCATCGTCGACCTCGTCACCGCGCTGGCCGGTGATGCCGGCAAGCCGCCGGTGGCGGACACGGTAGTCCTGTAAAGCGAACATGTTCGCCGAATCCGCTTGACCGAACGAAATCGAACTGTCTAACAAACACCCTTCATCGGGGCGCTTGCGCGGCCGGAACCGGCTTGACATGTTCGAAGTGGAATCGTTGACGATGGTGCGCCAGAACTATCTCTTCACCAGTGAATCGGTTTCCGAGGGTCACCCCGACAAGGTTTGCGACCGGATTTCGGATGAGGTGGTCGATCTTTTCTTCCGCGAGGCGGAGAAATCCGGCATGGACGCCGCCGCCGTGCGCGTCGCCTGCGAGACGCTGGCCACCACCAACCGCGTCATCATCGCCGGCGAGGTCCGCACCTCGCTCGATGACAAGACGCTGAAAAGCAAGGTCAAGCGCGCCGCCCGCAAGGCGATCAAGGCGATCGGCTACGAACAGGCTGGCTTCCACTGGAAGACCGCCAAGATCGACGTGCTGCTGCACGCCCAGTCGGCCGATATCGCGCAGGGCGTCGATACCGGCGCCAAGAACGAGGAAGGCGCCGGCGACCAGGGCATCATGTTCGGCTATGCCTGCCGCGAGACGCCGGAACTGATGCCGGCGCCGATCTATTACGCCCACAAGATCCTCGAGGACATCACCAAGGCGCGCAAATCCGGCGAACTCGGCATGCTCGGCCCCGATGCCAAGAGCCAGGTCACCATCCGCTACGAGAACGGCAAGCCGGTCGGCGTGGCGCAGATCGTGCTGTCGACGCAGCATATCGACGAGACGCTGACCTCGAAGGACATCCGCAAGCTGGTCGAGCCCTATATCCTCAAGGCGCTCCCCGAGGGTTGGGTCGGCAAGGACACCGTCTGGCACGTCAACCCGACCGGCAAGTTCGTCATTGGCGGGCCGGATGGCGATTCCGGCCTGACCGGCCGCAAGATCATCGTCGACACCTATGGCGGGGCCGCCCCCCATGGCGGCGGCGCCTTCTCCGGCAAGGACCCGACCAAGGTCGACCGCTCCGCTGCCTATGCCGCGCGCTACCTCGCCAAGAACGTCGTTGCCGCCAAGCTCGCCGAGCGCTGCACCATCCAGCTCGCCTATGCCATCGGCGTGCCGGAGCCGCTGGCGATCTATGTCGACCTGCACGGCACCGGCAAGGTCGACGAGGAGCGGATCGAGCAGGCGCTGCGCAAGGTCATGCGGCTGACGCCGCGCGGCATCCGCGAGCATCTCGGCCTCAACAAGCCGATCTACGCCAAGAGCTCAGCCTATGGTCATTTCGGCCGCAAGGCCGGCCGTGACGGCAGCTTCTCCTGGGAGAAGACCGACCTCGCCGACGCGATCAAGAAGGCGGTCGCGGCCTGAGCGCGGATCGTCACGATGACGATGCGCCAAGCCATAGCGGCGCATTGTTCGGCCGCAGGCTCGGACACAAGCTCTCGCCGGCCAAGCTTGGCCGGCTCGAGACGCTGCTGCCGCGCTTGCGCGTGCCGGCCGGGCCGCTCGGCGACCTGAAGGCGCTGTTCGCGCGACCGGTCAGCGCGGTCTGGCTCGAGATCGGCTTCGGCGGCGGCGAGCACCTCGTGCTTCAGGCCGAGCGCCACCCCGATATCGGCCTGATCGGCTGCGAGCCGTTCATCAACGGCGCCGCCAAGGCGCTTCAGGTCATCGAGGAGCGCGGCCTCGATAATATCCGCATCCACGATGGCGATGCCGTCGACCTGCTGCAACGCCTGCCGCAGGCTTCGCTCGCCCGCGCCTTCCTGCTCTATCCCGATCCATGGCCGAAGCGCCGGCACAACAAGCGCCGCTTCGTCTCGCCCGAGCGGCTGGACATGCTGGCGCACGCCCTGCGGCCGGCTTCCGAATTCCGCTTCGCCAGCGATATCGACGATTACGTCGCCTGGACGCTGCGCGCCGTTGCCGCCGCGCCCGCTTTCGACTGGCCGGCCGAACGGGCCGATGACTGGCGCCTGCCCTATGACGGCTGGCAGCCGACGCGCTATGAGAAGAAGGCGATCCGCGAGGGGCGGCGCTCGAGCTATCTCCGCTTCATCCGGCGCTGATCCGGATGCTCAGGCGTGGTGCGCGCCGGCGCGCATTTGCGTGAAGCGCAGGGCGCGTTCGGCGGCGACTGTCGTCATGGCGGCGTAGCGCCGGCCGATCGCGGCGCTCTCGGCCGCGCTCTGGCCCTCTCCGGCGAGCAGGGCGCCAAGGGCCGTCGCCGTGTCGTGCGCGAAATCGAGCCGCCGCGCGATCGCCAGCAGCAGTGCCTCGTCGTTGAGGGCGAATACCCGCATCACCAGCGGCATGGGCAGGTCGGCAAGCGCCGCCAGGCTGCAGATCACCTCTTCCAGGCGGCCTTCGCTGGCCCAGGCGTGGATTTGCGGCTCCGAAAGCCGGCTCTCGGCGAACAGGCGGGCGATGGCGGCTGCCGCGGCCGTGAAACGGTTGCGGTCGAGCGGGCGGCGTTTGGCCGCGCCGCGTGCGGCGCTCTCCGGCAGCGTGGCGCGCCGCCGCATCGTCGCTTGCAGCGTGGCGTCGAGGCCGGCGCGCTCGACGAGCAGCGCATGGCCGCGCGCCGAGAATGTTGCGCCCGGATTGGCGGCGACGGCCCGCATCACCTCGGTCTCGCCGCTCAGCACCAGCACATCGGTGACGATGCTGGCAAGCTGCGGCCGCCCGGCCATCGCCGCCATATGCGCGAGGCCACGCGTCAGCGCCACCGACACCAGGTCGGTCTCGTTCAGGCGCGGCGAGCGCAGCAGCACCGGGCGCGCCACGACGATCTCGTCATAGGCGAGCTTGCGCATCAGCCTGAGCGGCGCGTTCGGGAAGCCGGCGAGCCGGTCGGCCAGAAGCGCCCGGATCGGGATTTCGACCACGTCGGCGAGCCGCACGATGATATTGTCGAACACCACGACCTGGTCCTCGCCAAGCCCGGCGGCATGGCGGATGAACAAGGTGGTGAGATCGCCGAGCATGCGCGCCGGCGCGCCGTCATCGGGCTGGCGCCGCAGCGCCAGGTCGAGTTCGTCAAGCAGCACGATGGCGCCCTCGGGCGCGGCAACGGTCCGGGCGCTCTGTCCTGCCATCGGCCGTCAGGCCGCGATCGCGGCGCTGCGTGCCGCCATGAAGCGCACGGTGCGCTGCGCGGTGGCGACGGACAGCAATTCGTAATTGCGGGTTTCCTCCACCAGTTGCGCCTCGCTCGGCCGGTAGCCGATCTTGGCCGCCAGCAACTGGTGATAGGTGTCGAGCGCGAGCGGCACCGACTTGACCATGAACAGCAGCGGATCGGTCACTGGCGCGTGGAAGGCCTGTTTGATGGTCGAGAACGGCAGCCGCGTCAGCCGGCGCAGGCCGTAGAGCGCGTGGCCGATCTCGCCGGCCGCGATCCAGCCGACGATCCTGGCCTCGTCGAGCTTGCCGCTTTCCCATAGCGCGGTCACCTCGCGCTCGGCCTCGTCGTTTTCGGTCAGCAGCGCGGCGGCGTTCTGGTTGCGCACGATCTCGGCCGCGATGCCGTCGATTGCGGCATCGACCGCGCCCTGCCGCGCGTCGCCGAGGCTGCGGCCGAGCGATTGCGCCGCGCGCTGCTTCGCCTGCTCGGTCAGGCGGCCGACGACCTCGGGCGGCAGGTCGCTGCGCTTGGCGAGGATCGATTGCAGCCGCATATCCCCGTCGGCGCGCTCGACCAGGCGGTTGAAACCATATTCGGAGAAGCGCGCGCCGCGATTATCGGCCACCGCCTGCACCGAGACCGAGCCGCCGTTCTTGACGATCACGTCGGAGAGCCGCTCGGACACGGTGGCGCGGCGCGCGATCGAGATCAGCCGGCTTTCGTCGCCCGCTTCCGCGATGCGCACCAGCACGTCCTCGGCGATCGCCTTGGAGTTTTCCAGGATCGGCCTCGCCACCTCGTAGACCTCGTCGGCGGCGAGATCACTGAGGATCTTGCGCGGCGCGCGTTCGAGCGTCGAGAGCCGCTCGGACAATTCGAGCCGGGCGCGGAACTCCATGTCATGCGCCATCCAGGTGATGATGTGGTCGAAGGTCGAGAGTTTGTCGTCGCTGAGCGTGGACGCCGTGCTGACGCACAGGTCGGTGACGCGGCGCAGCATGTCGAGCCGCCGGTCGGGCGAGGCCGTTGCCAGTTCCGTCTCGACTTCCTCGATGAGATGACGCGCCTGCAGCGACATGACCTCTCCCCACCCCAAGTAAACGCCCGGCTGCCGCTACGGCAGATTCAAGAACAGAGGCTGGCGGCTGCCGGCGGCCCGGACCCACACCTTTGTTCCAATGGGTCATGCCGCAAACAGGTGAAGAAAGCGCTTATGGCGGCATGCCAAGTCGAGCGGATTTGCGGGTTTCGACGGAAACCCTTGAAGGAGGCTTCGGAATTCGTTATATCGAAGGCATTCACTCATTGCTGTCGTCCGATAAGGACATGGTGGAGTGGGTCCTGCGGGGCCCGCTCTTTTCGTTTTAACGGTCAGGGGTCGCGCATCTTCATGGTGCAGGAAAGCCGCCTTACACAGGAAAACCGTCTGATCCTCGAGCAGGGCGTCGCGGCGCGCATCGCGCGGCTGCTTGAGCCCGTGATCGAGGATGTCGGCTACCGGCTCGTGCGCGTGAAGGTGTCGAGCGTCAACGGCGCCACCGTGCAGATCATGGCCGAGCGGCCGGACGGCACCATGGGCGTCGAGGATTGCGAGGCCGTCAGCAAGGCCGTCTCGCCGGTGCTCGATGTCGAGGACCCGATCGAGCGCGCCTACGCGCTCGAAGTGTCCTCGCCCGGCATCGACCGGCCGCTGGTGCGCGCCAGCGATTTCGAGCGCTGGCGCGGCCATGAGGCCAAGATCGAGATGGCGGTGCCGGTCGCCGGCCGCAAGCGCTTTCGCGGCGTGATCGAGGGCATGGCGGATGGCGTCGCCGAGATCGCGTTGCTCGATGTCAAGGAAGGCCAGCCCGATACCGCGCTGCTGCGCATCGACGAGATGGCGGAAGCCCGGCTCGTGCTCTCGGACGAGTTGATCCGGGAATCGCTGCGCCGTGGCAAGGAGGCGTTGCGTGGCGCGGGCGATCCGGACGGCGACGCCGACGAGGCGCCCGAGGCCGCCGAAAGTCCGGCGCTTGCGGAGGAGCCGGTGGCGCCGGCCGCCGGCAAGCGGCCGAGCCGCGGCCCGGGTCGCTTCGCCAAGCCGAAGCGACAGAGCCCGAGTTGATATCGAAAGCAGACACCGCCCACGGTTTTCAGGGACTGAAAAAAGGGATCGACCATGGTCATTAGTGCAAACCGGCTCGAACTGTTGCAGATCGCCGACGCCGTCGCCCGCGAGAAGCAGATCGATCGCCAGATCGTGCTGACCGCCATGGAGGACGCCATCCAGAAGGCGGCGCGCTCGCGCTACGGCAGCGAGACCGAGGTCCGCGCCGAGATCAATCCGCGCACCGGCGAGATCAGGCTGTCGCGCCTGCTGCTCGTCGTCGACGAGATCGAGAACAACGCCATCCATATCGACATCGCCGATGCGCGCCGGCGCAACCCGGCCGCCCAGGTCGGCGACTATATCGCCGAGCCGCTGCCGCCGTTCGATTTCGGCCGCATCGCGGCGCAGTCGGCCAAGCAGGTCATCGTGCAGAAGGTGCGCGACGCCGAGCGCGACCGCCAGTATGACGAATACAAGGACCGCGTCGGCGAGATTCTCAACGGCCAGGTCAAGCGTGTCGAATACGGCAATGTCGTCGTCGATCTCGGCCGTGGCGAGGCGGTGCTGCGCCGCGACGAACTGATCCCGCGCGAGACTTTCCGCCCCGGCGACCGTATCCGCTCCTATCTCTACGACGTGCGCCGCGAGCAGCGCGGCCCGCAGATTTTCCTGTCGCGCACCCATCCCCAGTTCATGGCCAAGCTGTTCGCGCAGGAAGTGCCGGAGATCTATGACGGCATCATCGAGATCCGCGCCGTGGCGCGCGATCCGGGCTCGCGCGCCAAGATCGCCGTGATCAGCCGCGATTCCTCGATCGATCCGGTCGGCGCCTGCGTCGGCATGCGCGGTTCGCGCGTGCAGGCCGTGGTCGGCGAGTTGCAGGGCGAGAAGATCGACATCATCCCGTGGTCGGAGGATATCGCCACCTTCATCGTCAACGCGCTGCAGCCGGCGGAAGTCGCCAAGGTCGTGCTCGACGAGGATAGCGAGCGCATCGAGGTCGTGGTGCCCGACGAGCAGCTCTCGCTCGCCATCGGCCGGCGCGGCCAGAACGTGCGGCTTGCCTCGCAGCTCACCGGCTGGAACATCGACATCCTGACCGAGGCCGAGGAATCCGAGCGCCGCCAGAAGGAATTCGCCGAACGCTCGACCTCGTTCATGAACGCGCTGAACGTCGACGAGGTCGTTGGTCAGCTGCTTGCCTCGGAAGGCTTCCGCACCGTCGAGGAACTGGCCTATGTCGAGCCGGCGGAAGTCGCCGGCATCGAGGGCTTCGACGAGGAGACCGCCGGCGAGATCCAGAACCGCGCCCGCGAGCATCTGGCGATGATCGAGGCGGCCAACGACGCCCGGCGCATCGAGCTCGGCGTCGAGGATGCCGTCAAGGAGATCGACGGCGTCAACAGCGCCATGACGGTCGCCTTCGGCGAGAACGACATCAAGACCGTCGAGGATGTCGCCGGCTGCGCCACCGACGACCTGATCGGCTGGACCGAGCGCAAGAACGGCGAGGTCCAGCGTTTCGACGGCATCCTGAAGGATTTCGAGCTGTCGAAGGAAGAGGCCGAGGCGATCGTCACCGCGGCCCGCGTCAAGGCGGGCTGGATCGAGGAAGCGCCTGTCGCCGATGAGGTGGCCGAAGGCGAACCGGCCGTTGAAGAGGCTGGCGCGACAGAAGCGCCGCACGCCTCGTGACGTGGCTGGGTGGACGCCCGGGACGGGGCGGGAAGGGATGATGGTTTGGCGGACAGGCGGCAGCTTGAGGATGTCGACGGCGATACGGGGCCGGTGCGCCAGTGCGCTGTGTCACGGCACAGGCGGCCGATCTCTGATCTGCTGCGCTTCGTGCTCGATCCCGCCGGCTGCGTCACGCCCGATCTCAGGCACCGCCTGCCGGGCCGGGGCGTCTGGCTGACGGCGGAGGCCGCGACCGTCGCGACGGCGGTCAGGACCAGGGCTTTCGCCAGGGCGTTCAAGCGTCCGGTGGAGCTGCCGGAGGATTTGCCGGCGCTGGTCGACGCGCTCCAGGTCAGCGCGTGCCTGCAGAGCCTCGCCATGGCCAACAAGGCCGGCCTGATCACCTGCGGCTTCGCCAAGATCGCGGCGGCTTTGCGTGAGGCGAAGCTTTCGGCTAGGATAGAGGCCTCCGACGGCGCGCCCGATGGCCGCGCCAAATTGGACAGGCTCGCCGCCGCACTGCACGGCGAGGCAAGGCCCGTTGTCGTCGAGCTTTTCAGCGCGGCGCAATTGAGTTTGGCTTTGGGCCGGGAAAATGTCATACACGCCGTCGCACATGCGGGTGCGGCGGGCGACGCTTTCGTCAAGCGATGCCGAGGGCTGGCAAATTACCGGATGGGGGGCATATCCGGCGATTTGGGACCGGCTGGCCACGCATTTGGCGGACCTGCTCCAGCGCGGGCCTGAGGATTCGTAGGAACCGATCGAGAATGAGTGATAACAAGACCAGCGGCGACAAGACGCTTTCCGTGAATTCCGGCAAGACCTTGAGCCTCAAGCGTCCGGAGCAGGGCGTGGTGCGTCAGAGCTTCTCCCATGGCCGCAGCAAGGCGGTCGTGGTCGAGACGGTGAAGCGCCGCGTGCTGTCGCCGGGCGAGAAGCCGCGCGAAACGCTGAGCCCGGCGCCCGCAGCGCCGGCGCCGCGCGCGCCAGTGCCGGTCTCGCCCTCGCGGCCGGCCGGCATCGTGCTGCGTACCCTGTCGAGCGACGAGCAGTCGGCGCGCGCCCAGGCGCTCGCCGATGCGCGGCGCCGCGAGGAGGAAGACCGCCGCCATCAGGAGGAGGAAGCACGCCAGCGCGCGATCCGCGATGAGCAGGAGCGCCGCGAGCGCGAGGCCGCCGAGGCGCGCAAGCAGGAAGAGGAAGGCCGCCGCCGCATCGAGGCGCAGGTCAAGCAGCGCGCGCAGGAGGCCGCCTCTCGCCAGCTCGGCGAACCCGAGCCGGTGGCGCGCGCCGTCGTCGAGCGCCGCGCCGATGGCCCGGCCCTGCGGCCGACCGGCCGTCTCGAGCGTCCGACCAAGCCCGCCGCCCCCCAGGGCACCGTGCGCTACGGCTTCCAGCCGCGCGAGCCGGTGGCGCGCCCCGCGGCCGCGGCACCTGCCGCCGGCGCGCGCGAGGCGACCGGCGCATCCGTGCGCCCGGCCGCGCCCCGCACCGATGACGCCGGCGAAGCGCTGCGTCCGCGCCGTCCCGGCGGCCTGCCGCCGATGCGCACCGTCGTGGTCGCCAAGCCGGTCAAGGGCGCCGAGCGCAACCGTGGCCGCCTGACCGTCACCACCGCGACGCAGGGCGAGGACGAGCGCACCCGTTCGGTCGCCTCCTTCCGCCGCCGCGTGCAGCGCATGAAGGGTGGCCATGCCGAGCAGAAGGAAAAGGTGTTCCGCGAAGTGATCCTTCCAGAGACCATCACCATCCAGGAACTCGCCAACCGCATGTCGGAGCGTGGCGTCGACATTATCCGCATGCTGATGAAGCAGGGCCAGATGCACAAGATCACCGATGTGATCGATGCCGATACCGCCCAGCTCATCGCCGAGGAAATGGGCCATACCGTCAAGCGCGTCGCCGAATCCGACGTCGAGGAGGGCCTGTTCGATTCGCCCGACGCCGATGGCGCGCTCGAGCCGCGCCCGCCGGTCGTCACCATCATGGGCCATGTCGATCACGGCAAGACCTCGCTGCTCGATGCCATCCGCCACGCCAATGTCGTTTCGGGCGAGGCCGGCGGCATCACCCAGCATATCGGCGCCTACCAGGTCACCACGCCGCTCGGCGGCAAGGTCACCTTCATCGATACGCCGGGCCACGCCGCCTTTACGGCGATGCGTTCGCGCGGCGCCAAGGTCACCGATATCGTCGTGCTGGTCGTGGCCGCCGATGACGGCGTCATGCCGCAGACCGTCGAGGCGATCAACCATGCCAAGGCGGCCAAGGTGCCGCTGATCGTGGCGATCAACAAGATCGACAAGCCGGAAGCCAAGCCCGAGCGCGTGCGCAACGAGTTGCTGCAATACGAGGTTCAGGTCGAATCGCTTGGCGGCGAGACCATCGAGGTCGAGGTTTCGGCGACCAAGAAGACCAATCTCGACAAGCTGCTCGAGATGATCCAACTCCAGGCCGAGTTGCTCGATCTCAAGGCCGATCCCCATCGCGCCGCCGAGGGTTCGGTCGTCGAGGCCAAGCTCGATCGCGGCCGTGGCCCGGTCGCGACCGTCTTGGTGCAGCGCGGCACGCTGAAGATCGGCGATATCGTCGTTGCCGGCTCCGAATGGGGCCGCGTGCGCGCCCTGATCGACGACCAGGGCAAGACGATCACCGAGGCCGGTCCTTCGGTGCCGGTCGAAATCCTCGGCTTCAACGGCGCGCCCGAGGCGGGCGACCGCGTCGCCGTCGTCGAGAACGAGGCGCGTGCCCGCGAGATCAGCGATTACCGCCTGCGCCAGAAGCGCGACCAGGCGGCGGCGCGCGGCGCCGGCCAGACCCGCACGCTCGCCGACATGATGAGCCAGATCAAGGCGGCCGGCAAAAGCGAGTTCCCGCTCGTCATCAAGGGCGACGTGCAGGGCTCGGTCGAGGCGATCCTCGGCTCGCTCGACAAGCTCGGCACCGACGAGGTCGCCGCCCGCGTGCTGCATTCGGGCGTCGGCGGCATCAGCGAATCCGACGTCACGCTCGCCAACGCCTCCGGTGCGGTGCTGATCGGCTTCAACGTGCGCGCCCACAAGGAAGCGCGCGAGGCGGCCGAGCGCGCCGGCCTCGAGATCCGCTACTACAACATCATCTACGACCTCGTGGATGACGTGAAGAAGGC
>ERZ778018.740-NODE-740-length-40616-cov-16.171445_pt1 | contig 40616 bp, 37 predicted proteins | sample MGYA00375748_ERZ778018 | MGnify/ENA primary metagenome ERZ778018 (study PRJEB29350, sample SAMN05509839) | bioreactor metagenome | biome: bioreactor; material: wastewater | place: South Africa: University of Cape Town | collected 2014-04-22 ... | reverse complement strand
CCTATAGGGGGGTCAATACACGCAGCGCGTAGGTCGGTGTTGCACAACATGGGAGAAAGACCGGAGTTCCCGGCATCTCCGTGACGACGTCTGACTCCCGTCACGGATCCGTCGCCCTCCCGTCCGCCTCCCGCCGGTGTCCCTCCACACCTTCCGCACACCCGCCCCTCTCGCCACGGCCACAGCCTGCCCGGGCCGTGGCGAGAGGGGCGCGTCCGTAATCCGGGCGCCAGCTTGCGGGGCCCGAGCCCTCCCCGGGCGCCAGCTTGCGGCGCCGAGCCGGCGGAACCGACGCTCTACGGCTTCTCGCCCGCGCTGCGCGTCTTCGCGGGGCGCTTGCCGAGGATCTCGAAGGCCTTGGTCAGCGGCTTCGACGTGTTGTTCGATTCGTCGGTGGCTCTTAGCACCGCTACGTAGCGGCCGGGGCGGGCTTTGAAGTGCTTCCAGCGGGCTGCCAGGCGGATGTGGTTGATGCCGATGTAGGTGTCCCATTCGTGGTAGCCGTTGTAGACCCGGTGGCCCTTGGAGTCGAGGCGGTAGTACTCGGCGTCGAGGGAGCCGCCCTCGTTGATCGAGGCGCGCATCGGGGTTCCCTTGTGGCCGCGGAGCTTGGTCTTCTGGAGCTTCACTTCGCCCATCGTCGGCGGGGTCAGGTCGATGTTCAGCGGCGGGCGCGGGCCTGGGTTGGAGAGGGGGTTGCCGGGGGTGTCGGCGACGACGACCTCGCCGCGGACCCAGGCGTGCAGCTTGCACTGGAAGAGGTAGGTGCCGGGCTGGGTGAATTCGAGCGTGTATTCGTCCCCGGCGCGGTGGTGGGGGACGTCGGTGCCGGGGTCGGAGTCCCACTCGAGGTCGTTGGGGGAGACGCCGGTGACCGAGTGCTCGAGGTCGGGCCCGAGCCAGTCCCAGGTGACTTTCTCACCGAGGTTGATGTGGACTTCTTTGTTCGACCACTGGTAGTCGAAGATCGAGACCCGCGTGTTGTCGGCGGTCGCCGCGGCGGGGAGGACGAGCGCTGCGGCGAGGACCAGCGCGGCCGCGTTCGCAGAAATGACCGCTATCCGGCGAAAAGTGCGAACTCGCCTCAGTCGACGATGTACCACCCGTTCATCCCCATGTGGAAGTGGGTGAAGACGTGGCAGTGGTAGAACCAGCGTCCCGGGTTGTCCTCGACGAATTCGAGCCGGAACGAGTCGGCGGGGCCGAACGTTTTGGTGTCGATGACCGTCCCGTCCGGGTCGACCCAGCGGTGCCCGTGGAGGTGGAAGGTGTGGAAGAAGTTGTCGAGGCCGTAGACGTGGAAGCCGACCCGCTGGCCGACTTTGGCGTGCAGGTCGGGCGTGTTGCCGGCGTAGGCGCGGCCGTTGATGCAGGCGAAGTTTTCCTTCAGGCCGGTGATCGGCGGTTCCCAGGAGTGGAAGCCGAGGAAGAACTCCGCTTCCGGCGCCTGCTCGCCGGGGGCGCGGACGACCAGCGGCCCGAACAGCCCTTTGAAGACCGGCAGCGGGTCCATCGGCCCGTGGTCGTGGTAGAGCCAGGTGCCTTCGGTGCCGGGTTTCGCTTCCCAGACGTAGGTGAAGGTGCGGTTCCGCTGGACAAATCCGCCGGGGGCCGTGAACTTGCCCTTGTAGGCGCCGTCCATTTCGTCGGAGTAGAAGATCCCGTGCGGGTGCATCGTCACCGGCGATTTCAGCTTGTTGCGGAAGTGGACGATCATCGTCTCGCCGACGCTCACTTCGAGCAGCGGCCCCGGCACCTTCGCCGGGCCCAGCGGCTTTTTGAAGTGGGGCGTCCAGGCGCGGTAGGCCCAGGCGGTGAACTTGGTCTTGCCCTTGATCGGCATGTTCATCATCTGGTCGCGGCCGGTGGGGACGATGTCCCACTCGACCGGCTCGGCGGTGATCCAGTATTCGCGCGCCGGGCCGCCGGTGGTGAAGGCGGCGAGCTCGGTGCGCCCGGGGCCGGGCGCGGCGCTCGCGTTCGCCTCTGCCGCTTCTGCCGCCGCCACCTTGGGCGGCACGGCCAGCCCCTTGGCGTGGGCGTCGATGTCGATCTGACCTTCGCCCGCGCTTATTTTCTGCCCGGCCAGGGTGCAGAAGAACATGCCTCCGCCGAGCGCGAGGAACCCGCGCCGGTCGAGCCCGCCGTCACCCCAGTTCATCGCCGCCCCGTGCCCATGGGACTACTTCTTCACGACGACCGTCATGTGCATCTGCGTCGGGTGGATCGTGCAGATGAAGTGGTAGGTCCCCGGGGTCGTGAACGTCTTTTCGAATTCGGCGTCGGTGACCGCGGTCGTCTTGGTCGAGTAGGAGGCCTTCTGCTTCAGCTTCTTCGGCCCGCTCTTCAGGTGGACGTCGTGCGGGTAGGTGTTCGTTTCCGCCCAGACCCAGTCGATCGACTGCCCTTTCTTCAGGGTCAGCTTTTCCGGCCCGAAGTAGAAGTCGGCGACCGACACTTCCTTCGGCTTCGACGTCGGTTTCTTCGCCGGCGCGCCGGCCGCGGTGGCGGCCGCCCCCGAGAGGGCGAGCGCCGCCACCGCGATCGCGACCAGCTTCAGCGCCCGCGTCAACAGGTCACTTCCCCGGGCTTCGGCGCGACTTCCACCGGCTTGTACTTCTGGAACGCCGGGTGCGTGGCGACCCGTTTGACCCAGGTGCACTGCTGGTTCTGCGGCGGGTTGGACCCCGCGTAGCCGAGGATCGTCGACGGGTTGCCGGTTTCCGAGAGGCTGGCGATCTGCAGCCCCGCCGCGATGTTGATGCTGGGCACCGATTTGCTGGCGTATTCGACTTCCGCCTGCGGGCACACCGGGTAGATTTGGCTCAGTGGCACTTTGCCGTTGCCGGGCGCGAAGGTCGAGTTCGGGCTGTTCGCGCCCCAGCAGTTGCCGCCGCCGGTGGCGTCGTTCCACATGTCGTATTCACCGTTCGGATCGGCACCTTCACGGCCCATCACGTTTTCGACGATTTCGTTGTTCACGTTTTTCGCTTCGTTGCCTTCGTTGGCGACGAAGGTTTCGCCGGGGCCGGAGAAGGAGGCGATGCCCCACTTGTAGTTGCCGAACACCCGGTTGCCGCGGACGACGTCGTTGTCTGAGCCGTAGAGGACGATCCCCACGCCGGTCGGGTAGTTGATCGTCTCGCCGCCCAGTTCACCAAGCCCCGCGGAGACGGTGTGGAACGCCGACCCGGCGAGGAAGTAGTTGTAGTTGTTCCAGAACACGTCGTTGCGTTCGATCACGTTCCAGCCGTTCGGCTCGTAGCCCTCCGAGTCCAGCGTGTTGGGGACGATCCCGGCGCCGTTGTTGTAGAAGGCGTTTTCGATGATCCGCACGTACTTGGAGTTAGTGCCCGAGTAGCCGAGGACGTTTTCGTAGCTCTTGTCGTTCTTCAGCAGCGTCCACACCGGCTTCTTCTGACAGGGCGTGTTGCTGTAGACGTTCCAGTTCTTCTTGTCGCACGGCGTTTCGCCGACGTAGAAGGCGGAGTCGCCTTGGTGGTAGCCCGCCGAGTTGATCATCTTGCCGCCGAGGCAGTGCTTCGCGAACAGTCCGTAGGAGCGGTTCCCGGAAGCCAGCAGGTTGTTCATCGTGTAGCCGTTGCAGTGCTGGCCTTCTTCGTCGGCGGCGTGGATGAAGAAGCCGTTCGACTCGTAGTTGCGCGCCCACATGTTCTTCAGCACGAGGCCGTCGACGCTGATCGCCTCGATCCCATTCTGCGCCGCGCCGAGTTCGCCCTTCGCGTTCTTGCCTTCGAGGACGACTCGCTTCGGGTCTTTCTTCGTGCCTTCGATCGTCATCCCGTCGTAGCGCTTCTTGCGCTGGGTGCCGTCGACGACGACCCCTTCGACGTACTTGCCCGGCCGGATGGCGACCGTCACCTTCGCCGTCTTGTTCTTGAAGGCGTAGCTGCCGGCCGCTTCGACCGCCTTCTGGATGGTCCGGTAGTGACAGCCGTGGCGGCAGGCTTCGAAGACCGTCGCCTTCGACTTCTTGGCGGGCTTGGCGGCAAGCGCCGAGGCCGGTTGGATGGCGAGGCCGACAAGGGCCACGAGCACGGGGACCAGCACGAAGACAGCCGGGCGGTGTTTCATATCTCTCCTTGCAGCGTGGGGGACTGCGTCCCTGCCCCTCCAAGGCGGGGACCGACGCCGTCCTCCCTGGAGCGGCGGCGCCGTGCTGCGCGGACTGTATCGAAGGCTGAAGCGAGTTCGGCTGTTCAGCCAGGCAGGATCGTGCCCATCGCTTCTTCCAATTCGTCCACCCCGTAGGCGCCGGAGAGGCGGTCCTTGATCACGCCTTCGGCGTCGATCAGGTAGGTCCACGGCTCGGTCGGCAGGTGGAACGCCTTCAGCTGGGGACGGAGGCCCTTGCTGATTTCGTTTTCGTTGTAGACCTCCTGGTGGATGAAGTCGGCGCGCGGTTCGAACTTGTCGGCGACCTGCTGGGCGACGTCGACGACCGGGCCGCAGACGCGGCTCTGGCAGAGGGCGGGGGTGGCGAAGACGAGGACGATCGGCTTCTTGCCGAGGACTTCGGCGAAGTCGACCTTGTGCATCTGGTCGGGCGGCACGCGGGTGTCGATCTTTTCGAGGTCGTTGCCGACGTCGGCGGCGGTCAGCGTCGTGATCTTCGGCGGGCGTTCGCCCACTTTCGGCACCTTCGGGTACTGGCCGACGACCGGGGAGGGGATGCGGGACGCTTCGAGCTTGCCGTCGGGGCCTTTGAGCATCGCGACGGCGAGGTAGGAGCCGTCCTCGGGGAAGTCGACCTTCGGCACCACGTAGACCGACTTCGCCTCGCCCGGGCCGGAGCCGTTCTGGGAGCGGTAGGCGGGCTTCGTCTGCAGCGTTTCCAGCTTCGCCGGGAGCGGGCCGATCACCTTCGATTTGCCGTCCTTGGCGAAGTAGAGGGCGACTTCGACGTCTTCGACCTGTTCCTGTCCGGCCGTGAAGACGCCGAAGGGATAGCGTTCCTCGCCGGTGTCGAAGACCTGCGAGGCGGGCGCGACGACCAGTTCCGAGGGGACCGCCCCGGAGCCGTGCAGGATCTGGGACATAGTCTTGCCCTGCGCCGCGGGGAAGTCCTTCGGCGGCGGCGCCGGCCGCGTTTCGCCCTCGCCGCCGCCTCCGCAGCCGGCGACGGCCACCGCGGCGACGGCGGCAAGCGCGAGCAGGATGGCGGGGCGGGGAAGGTGGCGAGGCATCGCCGGGGATCATGACAAGCGGCGCCGCGCGGCCGCTCCCGGCGTGTCGCCCGACGCTAGTCCGCGCACCGAGGACAAGCGTGTGGGGGTGCGACATATGCTGGGGCCGGTGCCGAGCATCGAGGATCCCGACTTCCAGCCGCGCGAGGGGGCGCCGCCTGGCTTCCGTGCCTTCCGGGCGCGGATCGGCTACGAGCTCGGCAGCGAGCGCATCGGCGCCAGCGTCTGGAAGCTGCCGCCCGGCGAGGCGGCTTACCCGTACCACTTCCACTATGCGGACGAGGAGCTGGTCTTCGTCCTCAGCGGGCGGCCGACGCTGCGCACGCCGGAGGGGACGCGCCGGCTCGAGCCCGGCGAGGCGGTCCACTTCCCGCTCGGCGAGCGCGGCGCCCACCAGCTCTCCAACCCGACCGACGAGGAGGTCCGCTTCCTCGCCGTCTCCACCAACGGCGCGCCGGACATCGTCGTCTATCCCGACTCGAACAAGATCAGCGCCAGCGAGCGCCTCCCCGAGGGCGGCGGCCTCCACACCTTCTTCGACCTCGAGAGCCAGGTCGACTACTGGAAAGGCGAGTCGCCGTCGAAGTAGCAGGGCCCGCCGCAGGTGCGTTCGCACTTTGCCGCGCTATGCACGGAGAACTGCGAACTCGTCTGGGTGGGCCGGTGATCGCGGCTCCGTAGGGTCCGTCCCACAACCACTTCCCACAGGAGGGCCGCGATGAGCAAAGTGATCTACACCGCCGAGGCGCACGTGACCGGGGGCCGGGCCGAGGGTCACGGCAAGACCAGCGACGGGGCGCTCGAGGTCGACCTGCGGCTGCCGAGCGAGATGGGCGGCGAAGGCGGCGGCACCAACCCCGAGCAGCTCTTCGCGGTCGGTTATGCGGCCTGCTTCGAGGGCGCGATCGGCGCCGTCGCCCGGCGCACCAAGGCGGAGGTGGGCGACGTGGCGATCGACTCCAAGGTCTCGCTCAACCCGGGGCCGGAGCGGACCTTCGTCCTCTCGGTCGAGCTCGACGTGACGCTGCCGTCGGTCGAAGGCGACGCCGCGGTCGAGATGGTCCGCGAGGCGCACAAAGTGTGTCCGTACTCGAACGCGACGCGCGACAACATCGAGGTCACGCTGACCGCCAACGGCGCCGCGGTCTGAAAGCGGCCTGCCGGCGGAAGGAGTCGGCGCGCGGGGGGCGAACCGGGCAGTCGTGAATCGACCGACCCTGCGCCTCCCGCTCTCGGCCCTCGCGGTCGTCGCCGTCGTCGCGATGGCGATCATCCTGCCGACCGCCTTCGGCGCCTCGGCGCCGACCCCGGCACCGTCCCGCGTCGCGATGGCGCAGACCGAAGGGGTCCAGGGCGCGCCCGGCCGCACCATGGTGCTGAGCAAGGTCACGGTGCCGGCGGGCGCGAAGCTCGCCGTCCATCACCACCTCGGGACCCAGATCTCGCGGGTCGTCTCGGGGACGCTCAGCTACACCGTCCGACAGGGCAAGGCGGAACTCTTCGAAGGCGAATCCGACGAAGAACCGCGGCTGGTTCGTGTCATCACCGCGGGGAAGACGGCACAGATCCGCGCGGGCCAGTGGTTGGTCGAGCAGCCCTCGGACATCCACCAGGCCGCCAACCGCGGCTCCTCACCGGTCGTGATCTACCTGGCGACGCTGCTCAAGGATGGCGCCGCTCCTTCGACTCCTGTCGATCTGCACTAGCGTGCCGGTCCTCCGTCGCCTGCCGGTTCGGGTGGCGCTCCTGCGGGTCGGGCTCGTTCGCCCCCGGCTCTTTCACCGCCGCCGCGGCGTCCTTGGCCTTGTCGGTGAGGCTGCCTTTGCCTTTCGCGATCCCGGCCAATTCCTGCGCGTCCTCTTTCAGCGAGTCGACGCCGCCGCGGTCGTCGACCATCTTCTTGCCTTTGTTGAACAGCCTTTTCAGGTCCATCTCGGTCCTCTCCTCGGGGCAAAACCCTGACCCAAAGGTAACCGCGGCCGCATAAGGCGCGCTACACTGCGTCGCAATGGCGATCCAGGGCGGACAGAACGTGGTGCTTTGCGCGTCCCCCGCGGTCGTCGCCGTTGCGGTTGTTGGTGTCATTACCGAGGCCGAGCTTGTCAAAAGCTCGGTCGTCGTCTGACCCCGCAAGAACGCCCGCCGGCCAACAAGACACACGAAAGGGACGCGGCGGAGGCGTTGCCGGCCGTGCCGATCCCTTCGAAACACTGGCAGGAAGCACTCGGAGTCCTCGCTGCCCAGCGCTATCCGCAGCCGCCGTTCCCGACATCCTTCGACGATCGTCGACCCGCGCCCTGAGGTCGATTAGCGCAGGGGCGGCCTGGGTAGCGGACCGGCCATGAAGCCAAGAAGGTGTCTCCCGCTCGTCCTGTCCGTCCTCTGCGCCGCCGCCTTGGTCGCCGCGCCTGCCGCCGCCGCGGCGGGGAGCATCGCGACCGGCAAGGCCTGTTACGTCGCCAAGGGCAGCGAAGGGGTCGACGTCGACGTCAGCGGCTCCGGCTTCACCGCCGGGGAAGCGGTGTTCGCCCAGATCCCGGCGCCGGGCGGCCTATCCGGCTTCACCGAAACCACCGTCAACCCCGACGGCACCCTCAGCGCGACGGTCGAACACGTCTTCCCCGAAGGCATCCAGCCGGTGGCCGAAAAGAAGACGATGCAGATCAAGGGCGTCCTCTCCGACCAGATCCTCGCCGAAGTCCCCTTCCGGATCACCAACCTCGCCGTCAAGACCGTCCCCCCGACCGCCACCTACCACCGGGTCGTCACCTACATCTTCGCCGGCTTCCGCCCCCACAAGCCGATCTTCGGCCACTACTTCCGCCACAAGCACCTCGTCGTCACCCACAAGTTCGGCAAGGCGAAGGGTCCCTGCGGCATCCTCCACGCGAAGTCGAAGCTCTTCCCCGGCGACGGCCCGCGCAACGCCAAGTACAAGGTCCAGTTCGACAACTCCAAGAAGGTCAACCCGAGGGCCAAGCCGAAGATCGTCACCTCCCTCGGCGCCGTCTTCTAGCCGCCGCCCCACTCCCCCGAAGACCCTCTAAGATCGTCCCCTGCGATCAGCGCGGGAAAGATCGCGATCTGCCCGGATAGCTCAGTTGGTAGAGCACTTCCATGGTAAGGAAGGGGTCACGAGTTCGAGTCTCGTTCCGGGCTTGAGAAGTTGCTGGAAATCGGTTCCTTTTGGGGCCGATTTTAGCTTTCGGGATGTGTGGGGATTACGGAATAACGCCACGCGTGGCGAAACGAGTGGCGATTGCCGCCGATTTCCGTGGCGTTCCGATCGTCGGCGGTAAAATCCGAGCCATGACGGTCAAGGAACGCCTTCAGCAAGTCGTCTCCGAGATGACCGAGGACGAGGCTGCGGACGCGCTCGCGCTGGTTGCCGGTGCTCGCGCCGGCGCCACGCCGACCGATATCCACGGAGCGGCGTGGGGGAAGGTCCTCGCGGACGTCGATCCCAAGGCGCTGACGGTCAGCGGCAATCCGACGATCTCAATCCCGGACGGCATCCCTGACCTTCCGTGAGGTCCGACGAGATCCTGATCAGGGCCTTGACGGCTACGGATCTCCCCGCCCTCGCCACCTTTCGGTGTAGCAGCGGTGAACCGTTCGAAGACATCGTCGAGCAGCGGATCCGCGACAGTCGGAGCCTCGCGCTCTGCGACCGCGTCGGCCTGTCGGAGGAGCTCCCCGATCAGCACCCTGGCTTGGTTCAGCGCTGGGGAGAGTTGCCGCGCCTTCGGTAATCACGCCGAGTCTCCGTAACTCGACGTTATCGTGCGGTTACAACTGACCACGCCTCTCGGCGGAGCCGCAGATCGCGGAGGATGACCAGCAGTCGACTTCCCTGCAGGCCTGAGCAGGTGGGATCGAGGTCAGCCAACGGTCCACCCGACTGAGAGGCATAGTTAAAACAATGACCACCCGCCGTTTTCGGTGACGATGGTGGGCTTCCTCTTGATTGTTTCGGGTCCGGTTCGGTCGGCCCGATCGCGTCATTGCCGGTGCGATCACCGCTGGCCTGATGTACCAATCAGACTGACCGCTCGCTACTTCCGTAGGCCGAAACGACGCACCGCCTCGCCCCCGACCACGTAGACTGACCGCGTCGGGCCGCTGCCCGCGTTTATTTCGATCACGCCCGCTTGTTCCACTACGAGGCAGTGATAGGGATTTCCCGAAGGGTTGCTTCCTCTGGGAGCTGGTCGCGCAGCTCGGTAGCCGCCGTTGACCGGCCCAGGTGCGAGGGCTGACACACAATGCTCTGTCGCAGAGGGTGCCTCAGCGCATCGTCCAGCGACCGTCCTTTGCCTCTCTGCCGGGACTGCGACACTCGACTGCCGCCCCGCACAATCGTCGTCCAGTTCGGGATCAGGGAGAGCGTCGGTAGCGCGCGGCGGGATTCAAGAGCCCCACATCGAGGAGGTGCGCCCGCTCATGGGCGACAAAAATGGCGACTCGCCACCGTCTGATCGCTCACCGAAGACGTGCTCGGGGCGACCCGGCTGACCGATCACACAAATTCTGGTTGGCTACCCTGTGCGTTCCCATGAAGCTGGTGACCGGTGACGAGATAGGGCGGGGCGGGTTCTGCATGGTCCATGAGGTCGTCGCCCATGAAGACGGGAAGCCGATCAGCGTGACGATGGCCATTAAGCGCCTGCGCGACGACCTCCACGAGCCCCCCGAGGTGCTGAAAGAAATCAGGGACCGCTTCGAGCGCGAGGCCCGGCTGCTGGACGACACCCTCGACCACGAAAACATCGTCCCGGTCCTGATGCGAAACCTGAGCGGTGATCAGCCCTACTTCGTGATGCCGCTCGCCGATGGGAACCTTGCGGACCTCCTCGCGGAGAAGGCTGGCGACGAAGAGTGGGTCTGCGGCGTCTTCCGACAGGTTCTTGAGGGGATGGCCTACGCGCACGGCAAGGGCGTGATCCACAGAGACCTTAAGCCAGAGAACGCCCTCCGGTACGGAGACCAGATCCGGCTCAGTGACCTCGGCCTCGGGAAGAACCTCATGGGTGGCACGGTCGGCCTGACGAAGACCGCGGTTTGGTCGGGGACCGAGGCCTACATGTCGCCCGAGCAGTTCTCGGCAATGAAAGAAACCGGACCCGAGACGGACGTCTTCGCCCTCGGCAAGCTCCTAATCACCCTCCTGACTGGCGACCACCCGGACGTCGGTGCGCCGGACGTCTCCGAACTGCCGGAGCGCTTCCGTTACTTCGTCAGCCGCTGCTGCGAGAAGAAGCCGGAGAACCGCTTCGCCGACGCCCGCGCCGCCCTGGAGGCCTTCGTCGGCGCGACCACGGAGCCAGAGTTCAAACAGCACGAGGGGGAGTTGGAAAGACTGGAAGAAGCGTGGTTCGCCACGCCAGAGGGCCCGGACCTCGAGGTGGTGAAAGAGATCGACCGGCTCCTGCGCGAGAACCCGGACGATGAGGCCCTCTACACGAAGCAGGTTCCCCGGCTCCCTGGAGACTTGGCCTTCCAGTACTTGACCGAGCTTCCTGACGCCTTCGCCCAGATGCTGGCCACCTATGACGGTCACGTGAGCGGCGGCCTGCCGTTCGACTACTGCGACGTGGTGGCGAACTTCTACGCGAACCTCTTCCACAGGACCGACCGCCTTGACGTCAGAAAAATGGTTCTCAACCGCTTAGCGGAGATGGGTGACTCGCACCATCGATTCCACGTGCGGAACGTGCTGCTCGGGCTCCTTGCTGGCCTCGACGAAACAAAGGAAGGCTCGACCGTCGCGATGGCGGTGGACCTCATCAAGAACACCAAAGCCTCCGAGTTCCCCGCCGCCATCGCCATGAACTGGGACCTCCCGCTAGCGATCAAACGAGCATTTCAGGAAGTCCCCTTTTAGTCTCGGCGGGCCGTTCCAGAAGCTGACGGTATTCGGCAAGGCTTTCAAGGAGGCCCATAGGGTCTCCGCGCATTGAGCGAACCCGCCCTAACGCTCATTTCGTCCTGCCCCTCCGTTCGAGGCGTGGCAGTAAGCCAGGACAGCGGGCGAAGGAGGTGCCCGGTCTCGATGTAGCGCAAAGGCTCCCCGAGTCGGCTGATGATTCAAATCCCGGGCGCAAGCGCGGATAAAAGTGGGTATTGAACAATCTATTCAACTTGAATATAAGTCAGGCCAACAGCGTTCCATGACATGTGGATCGGCCTGACACGGATCGCGGGTCCACGGGCGGGGGGAGATATGCAGGGTCGGCGGTCGAGTGGTCCAACACGGCGTGCGCCGATCGTTCCCATTTGCATCTTCGCCGTCCTTCTCGTAGGCCTCTGCACGGCCCCGGCGCTGGCGTTCGGTGCTGAACCGCATGGCCAGGGGGCTGAATCTTCCGACGTACCCAGTCCTGAACTCTTCGAAGCGGCGATGCGACGTAAGGAAGTCGAGCAGAATGTCGCCGAAGAACGGTTCGAAGAAGAACTCGCCACTCCGGCGGCTGAACAGGAACGGCAACGTTCACGCACGGAGTTCGCCCACGCGAACGCCTCGGAAGCATCCAATCTGCTCGACGCAGAGTTCGGTTCCGTGATCGAGATGCTGAACGAAGATCCGGGGAGGCTTCTGACCCGGCTGAAAGTCGAAAAGATGCTCGGCCCTTACGCGGCCCGGGTCTCCTTGCCGGTGACGGGTCGGGAGATCGTCGAATCAGGCCTCCCCTTGGTCAGCGCCCTGGGCGACGGTGACAGCATGCCGGTCGACCTGACGCTCGAACGTTCCGGCGGCACCTTCTCACCCGCGAACCCCACCTCGCCGACCCAACTCCCGGCGACCGCGGACGGCCCGATCGAAGTGGGCGATGGAGTTCACGTGCAGATGCCTGCCTCCCGCGACCACGAAGCCGTCCAGGTCGGTCAGATGAGTCTCTTCTACCCCGAAACCGAGACGACGACCGACACGATGCTCGCCCCGGTCGCCGGAGGGGCGGAGGTCTTCGAGCAGTTGCGCTCGGCCGAAAGTCCCGAAGAGCTGCGCTTCGCCGTCGAGACTCCGGACGGCGGCCACCTCACCGCGACCCCTGGCGGAGGGGCCGAGATCCTTGACTCGGGCGGTACCGGGGTCGAGGAAGTAGCGCCGCCGACGGCGATCGACGCGCAGGGTGCATCGGTCCCCACGACGATGTCCGTCGAAGGCGACTCGCTCGTACTCGACGTCGAACTCGCCGCGACGCAGCCCGCCTATCCGGTCCTGGTCGACCCACTCTTTCTCGAAGAGCCGACCTCCTTCGGGGAATGGGCCTTCGAAAACGTCGGCGCGGAATACGGGCACACCTGGGATGCCTCCAAGCTGGAGGTGTGGTCGTTGGGAGGAGGCCACCTCTATCCCGCCGAAACGCATGGTGCGTTCACCTATGCGACCCCCGGAGAAACCGCATGGATCGAAGCGGCCACCTTCCGCTCGATCTCGTTCTTCCCCAACTCTTGTGGTGGGAACCAACCTCATGGGTATCTCGGCCTCTATAACCCGGGCGCGGGTCGTTGGGAAAAGCTTGGGGTCTGGGAAGGACTGACCCCGACCGGAGGAGACGAATGGCAGACCGGCTGGGTCGGACAGCCAGGCACGAGGTGGGCGGTCTTCGGCGTCGGGACGAACGGGATCGGGGCCTCCAACACCTGTGTCCATGAATTCTATCTCGGCAATTACAGCCTCCAGGAGAAGGACACGACGTCGCCGGTGATCACCTCCGTCACCGGTGTGCCGCTCGACCGGTGGTTCGATCCCGAAACTGTCGGTGAGGCGAGCTTTGCCGCCGCCGACAGCGGATTCGGCGTGTTCGAAATCTCGACTGGTAACGGAGCGGCCCAGCCGGTCGGTGCGCGACCTCCCGGGTCGGGTGCCGGATGCACGGGTGTCTCGGGCAACCGCTGTCCCCATGAATTCACCTTCCAGATCAAGCCTGCCTACGAACGGGGAAAGCGTGAATTCCACGTCTGGGCAAAGGACGCGATGGGAAACGAAGCGACGCCGTTCAGCGGAGAAACCTGGGTCGACGTGGAACGGCCCGCGATCGAACTGAGAGGCCAGTTTGCCCGGGCCACCGAAGAAGTCGGATTCTCCGATCAGGGGGCCGGGAACCCGGCCGATGAAAACAAGCTCAGGCTGCCCACCTACGAACTTCAGATCAACGCGACCGATGGCAGCAACGCCGAACCGGGCACGATGCAGTCCGGTGTCCAGGGCGTCGAGGTTCTCCTGGACGGTAAAGAACAGCCCCTCGCATGGGGGACCCAGAAATGCCCAGCCTCCGAAAGCAGTTGCTCGCTGTCGGGCCTTTACGAATTGCAGCTGCCCGGTCTCTCAGCCGGTGTCCACGAACTCAAGGCGGTGGCCACCGATCGGGTCGGTCTCTCTCGCGAAAGGAAGATCGAATTCGAATATATCCCGGCGACCGGCGAAGGGGAAAACCAGGTCCTTGAGCATTTTCCTCTTCCCGACGGCGAAGCCCAGGACGAAACCGGAGAAGAACCCACCGGGGCCGAAGTCGCCGTCAACGTGATCAACGGCAACCTTGTCTTCCACCAGCGAGACGCCGAAGTGGCGTCGGCTGACGCCGCTCTACCGATCCAGCGTACCTACAACTCCGAGCTCCCGCAGGGGCAGAGCAGTGAATTCGGCTCCGGCTGGACCCTCGGGGACGCCCCCGAGATCGAAGGGTCTGGCGGGGGCAGGGCGACGCTCGTCCAGGGTGACGGCACGATGGAAACCGCGGTCATGTTGCCGACGCAGGAAGGCCACCAGGCCTTCGACCCGAGCACCCACGCCGCAATCGAAAAAGTCCCGGACGGCTACGCTGTCATCGACGAAGGAGAATCGGCGACGCCGACCGCCGACGTCGCGCCGACGGGGTTGACGAACGACCTGCAGGGCTCCGCCGGAGCCACGCTTGACCTCGAACGCGAAGGGGGGGAACTGTCGGAACTCGTCGCCGATGATCCCGCATCGGCTTCGGGCAAGGCCGAGCAGTCGGTCACCGAATTGCCGGTCGGTTACATGTTCGAAGGAAGTTTCGGGGCCCCCAGACCCCCCGACGTCGAAGCGCTCTCCGAACCGGACGCCACGGCGACCGACGCCGAAGGAGACGTCTGGGTGGCCGACGCCGGCCACGATCGCGTGGTCGAGTTCGACGCCGAAGGCGGATTCGTCCGCCAGTTCGGTTCCACGGGTACCGGTCCTGGTGAGTTCAGCGCGCTGCACGGGATCGCCGCCATCTCGGGCGACGTCTTCGTCGCGGACGCCGACCGCATCGAGGAGTTCGACTCCACCGGCGGATTCGTGCGCCAGTGGAGCATGGAAAGCGAAGGCAACACCACCGAGATCGTGGGCGTCGGGATCGATCCCGCGGGCTACCTCCGGGTCCTCGACTACCCGGGGGACGTCGGCGCTTCGATGCGGATGTCGACCTTCACCGTTGAAGGAGCTCTTCTGCAGACCGTCAAGACCCAGGCGATGGCGGTGTTGCGGCCGACGGGCTTCGCGATCGACGCGACGGGAAACATCTGGGTCTCCGACGGCATCGCGAACCGGGTCGCGGAGCTCAGCCCCTCTGGCTTCATCCAGCGCGTGATCGGCAAAGAAGGCTCCGCCCCTGGTCAGCTCTTCCAACCAGGCGGGGTGGCGATCGACGCCGCCGGTCACATCTGGGTCGCCGACACGGGGAACGACAGGCTCGAGGAGTTCTCCCCGGCGGGGGCCTATCTGGCCGTCTTCGGTGCCGGGGGATCCGAAGATGGCCAGTTCTCCGAACCCCGAGCAATCGCGATCGACCCCAACGGGAACATCTGGGCCGCCGACACGGGGAACGATCGGGTGCAAGAGGTGGCGGGCGGGAATTTCGTCCGTGCGTGCGGCGCCCCCAGACCCCCCGACGTCGAAGCGCTCTCCGAACCGGACGCCACGGCGACCGACGCCGAAGGAGACGTCTGGGTGGCCGACGCCGGCCACGATCGCGTGGTCGAGTTCGACGCCGAAGGCGGATTCGTCCGCCAGTTCGGTTCCACGGGTACCGGTCCTGGTGAGTTCAGCGCGCTGCACGGGATCGCCGCCATCTCGGGCGACGTCTTCGTCGCGGACGCCGACCGCATCGAGGAGTTCGACTCCACCGGCGGATTCGTGCGCCAGTGGAGCATGGAAAGCGAAGGCAACACCACCGAGATCGTGGGCGTCGGGATCGATCCCGCGGGCTACCTCCGGGTCCTCGACTACCCGGGGGACGTCGGCGCTTCGATGCGGATGTCGACCTTCACCGTTGAAGGAGCTCTTCTGCAGACCGTCAAGACCCAGGCGATGGCGGTGTTGCGGCCGACGGGCTTCGCGATCGACGCGACGGGAAACATCTGGGTCTCCGACGGCATCGCGAACCGGGTCGCGGAGCTCAGCCCCTCTGGCTTCATCCAGCGCGTGATCGGCAAAGAAGGCTCCGCCCCTGGTCAGCTCTTCCAACCAGGCGGGGTGGCGATCGACGCCGCCGGTCACATCTGGGTCGCCGACACGGGGAACGACAGGCTCGAGGAGTTCTCCCCGGCGGGGGCGTTTCTCGGGCGGTTCGGTCGTCCGGGCGGAGACGAAGGCCTGCTCTCGGACCCCGACGGGTTCTCCCTCTCCTCCTCGGGGGTGTTCTGGGTAGCCGACACGGGCAATGACCGGTTGGAAAAATGGGTCCCATCGGAACCATCGCCAGCTCCCCCGGCCGAACCCGCTCCTGCCGCAAGCGTGGAAACCAGCGATGGTCTCATCGAATCGATAGAAGGCGACCCGACCGGGATCCTCAGCTATAACCACGACGGTACCCAGTTGACGGCGGTCGAAGGGCCGGGGGCGAGCACGGCCTACGGCTACGACCCCGACGGCCGTCTGAACCTGATCGAACTAACCCACGGGACCTGCGTTGAAGTCGGGTACGACGCCGTCGGCCGTGTGGTGAAACTGACGATCTCCGTCGAAGGCGGGCTGCCCGAAGTAACCTACTTCGAATATCCCGTCGTGCCAAACGAACCAGTCACGCGGGAAACGGTGGTGCGTCGACCGTCGAAACCAGCGACCTACTATTCGATCAGCGAAGAAGGCTCGGTGCTCAGATGGTGGTATTCGGCCACCCCGCCCGAAATCGAAGAGCCGACCGGAAGTCTCTGGGACCAGAGGGGCGAAGTCCATTCCGGGACGGTCACCATCGGTGATCAGGATCTCATTCTCAACGCGGCGTCGCCCCACGGCATCGAATCGATTCTGCTGGTCGCCAATGGCAGCGGAGTGGTGGCCGAAAGGGTGTGTGCAGAAGAACACCCCTGGGAATGCTCCACCCTCAGACTCGCGTACCACACTGAAACCGGAGGTTGGCCGCCCGGCGTCCTCTCACTGGAAGTTGTCGTCAAGGACGCCGTAGGCGGAGCCTCGAGTCTTCGGTTCTGGGACGACATCCCTTACACCCCCCCGCCCAACGACCCCGAACTCGAATCGCCCAAGTATGAAGAAGTACTTCGATTCCGCGAAGAATTCGGCCTGGACCTCGACTTGAAAGGGAATGAACGGGCGATTGAAGAACGGATCTTCAACCTTATAGATGCCTGGCATGAACCGACTCCGGAGGGTCAGGTCGCGCGGGCCTCGAAGGAACGGTGGGGTGTCCCGCTGCGTGCGATCGACGTCGCGGAGCTTGAATACCGCGAATGGTTCTACGGTGTCAACGCGGAGAAGATCGATGATTGGGTCGAAGAGACTCAACCCGGAAATTTCGGCGGCTTTTACCTGGCCCCACAGCCCGGGGGGATCATGTACGTCGGATTCCTCGGCAACCAGGAAGAAGAACTCGAGCACCTGAAATCGTCGCTCTCGTTAGTGGCCCAGGACAGATTGCGGGTCTATCCGGTCGCACCGACCGTCGCCTATCTGGCCGCGCGCGCGAAGACCCCTTCGGTGACGGAAGCGATCGAATCGAGCCAGGCGTTGCGCGAACTCGTCGTTGACGTGAGGGAAGAAGAAGGTGGGGGCGGCATCCAGGTCGGGACGCCGGAAGTCGCGAAGGTCGCTCGTTTGTTGCAGGAAGCAGTGCCCGGTGCCCCGGTCAACGTCGTCCGGGAGTCGCGTGGCGGGCGGGTGCTGTCGGGGCGGTTCCGCAACACCGGCAGGATGCGGGCGGGTGACGCCATCTTCAATTTCATCCCGGGCTACGGAACGGAGGACTGTACGGCGGGCTTCGGGGCCAAGGAACGGACCGGAACGCTCAGGGGCAAGGCGACGTGGGCGCTCTTCACCTTGACCGCCGGACACTGTCGAGAATCTCCGGCCGCGCCAGAATTCTATCGCTCCACCGAAGTCACCCCTCAGCCGGACAAGGGCACGTGGTCAGGGATCGGGACCATGTCGCGCGATGCCTGGTACGCCGGAGGTCTGGTGAGGACGGATGCGGGGGCCATCGAAACGACCGAATCCGGCCTCATCCCGCACGGGATCTTCGGGGAAAGGGGAGAGCTGATCCCGATCAGATCGGCCGAGACCGCGAAGATCGGCGGGACGCTCTGCTACTCCGGCGCGAGGACCCGGGTTCCCTCATGCGGCAAGGTCGTCGCGCGCTCCGTGGACTGGCATAACGAAGCCGGCTCGAACGAAGCCGACCGCGGCGGCTATTGGGTACGGTTCACGAGCCCGGCCCAAAAAGGTGATAGCGGCGCGCCGGTGTACGACGTTTTCGGTCATGGAGTCGGTATGGTCACCGCCTGTCGCCCGGTACCGGACTGTTCGGAAACCTTGGTCGAGCCTCTGCTTCACCCCCTGCACATGCCCGCGGATGCGGTCCCCGGTGTCCTGGAAAATCCGAACCTCGGGCAATTGAGCCTGGCGGTCGGACGATGAGCCGATCGGTCCGAGCGAGGATCCTCCTGGTCGCGACGTCCGTCGCGTGCCTCCTGGTACTGGGCGGATGTGGGTCGGCCGCGTCGACGAGCCGAGCGGAGGCGACTTTCGTCGCGGCCGCGGAAGGACGGTTCCTGAAGGAATGGGGAAGGGCCGAGGGGGTGGAGATGAGGAGATGCCCGCAGATGGATGCCCGGCGTCGCGAAGCGTGTATCGAGCGAATCGCCGAACCGGGCAAGCTGCGCGCGATGAGGAGGTTCAAGGCGGACCTCGAACGCATCCTCGAAGGTGGCCTGGGTCCGGAATGTCGGGCGGCGGTCGAAGAAAACATCGCCTCGATGGCCTCGGTGCCGCCCTTCGCCGGGCAGGCCGCGGCCGCCTGTCGATCTGAGAGCAAATAGCCGCTGACTCGGAATCCAGGCGTCGCGCGTGCCCCGCTCAGACGGCGAATGTCCCGTTGGCGATTTCTGCGCGTAGGTGCTTACCTCGGGCGGCATCGAGGAGCGCGGCGCCGAGTGCCTCGTCGGTTGCTGACCTTCTGACTAAGCTGCGCTGAATCGAACGGGCGGAAGGAGTCTGATGAAGGTCAGGTTGGCGATGGCGGTGGTGGGTGCGGTCGGCGCGTTCCTCTTTGCCTGCGGGGCGGCACCTCGGGCGGAGGCGATGGCGATGTACAACAACAGCACCTTCTTCGAAGGCGGCACGGAGGTGAACTTCGTCTGTGGGATCTTCTGTGGCTGGGGCGGACACTTCATGTTCTTCCACGAACAGATCGCCTATCCCGGCAAGGGCGGCTCGTTCGAACTGGAACAGGGCGGCTGCACGATGAGCAGCGGCCATCCCAACATCCAAGACCATGGCTACGCGGAACTGAGTGGCGCCGATCTCAACTCGGACAGCAACGACGTCGAGTGGAGCATGTGGGGAAACGCCAACGAAGTGATCAGCGGCTCGCCGTGGAACGTCATCTGCACGCCGAACGGGGAGTCGCGGCGGCTCTCATCACCCCTGTGGCGCGCCGGCTCGACCTGGGTCGATCGACAGTTCCGCGCCTGGGACACCGACCGCAGCGGAACCCTCTCGGACCGTGAGCTGCGCGCCGGCTCGATGCGCGACTTCCGGCAGATCGACCTCGACGGCGACGGGGTGGTGGATGCCGGCGACGTCCGTCTCGACCTCCGCGGGACGCCCGGTTCCAAGCGAGGACGGATCGGGAAGACCGCGCTGGCGTTCGACCTCGACCGCAACGGCAAGGTCGGGCCGTCCGAGTACTGGCGCTACGTCCGGCGCAGCCTGGTCGATCCGATCCGCAAGGGCAGGTCGGGACCGTTGACCCTCGGTCGGGTGGAGGCCTACTACGAAGGGTCTTCGTAGACCCTTACCGCACCGGGTCGTCGGCGCGGAGCCCGATCGTCGCGGGCCTGTCGGGCTTGGTCGCTCAGACGGTGTGCGCGGCGCGACGGTCGCTTCGGGGTACCGGGCGCGGTGCACGCACTGATGTCCGGCGAGGAAAAGAGGGAGCGCGAGGCCGAGGTGGCGGAACACACCGCGACCGCGAGGTAGGGGTGAGGGGTGGGCGACGACGTGCTCAGCTGTCCGCCGGGCGCAGCGGCTCCGAGCCGTCCCAGCCATCGGCCGCGCCGCTGACCATCGTGAAGACATCGCGCAGACCCTGGCTGTCGACGTGGATCTCGAGATCGTGGCCCAGCACGGCGGAAGCGTTGTGGAAGGTGTTGTCGACTTCACCGGTGCGAGCGCTCAGGTACTGCGGCAGACCTCGCTCGTCGAGCAGGCTGCGCAATTCGGCCACCTCCGTGGGCGGTACGGCGTAGGCGACGTGGTGGATGCGCGGCCGGGGGCCGGAGAAGCCCCGCTCGACGCGCTTGGGCGCCAAGTTGATCGTTTCCATCAGCTCGATGACGCCGCTGCCGCAGGAGCCGAAGGCAGAGTTGTGCACGAATTCCGCGGGTTCACCGCGCGAGAGGAGGTTTTCGAGTGGCACGTTCTCGATCAGGAAGAACGGCCCGGCGCCGAGCTGGCCAACCAGGCGATTCACGGTCGCCTCGATGTCGTCTACGACGTAGGCGTGATGGTGTGGCTCACCCAACCGCGGTCTGAACAATTGCTCGGGCATCGTCTCTCCGATCGGTAGTCACTCTGGGGGATAGGGGTCACTGCGACCTCTCCTCGTCACCTCGGGGCCGAGCCGGCGTCAGCGCGTAGTGCAGATGGGTGACGCCGGGCGCGGCGACGACCTCGACCTGGCTCAGCTCGTGCGCCAGTGGGAACTGCGGGAAGAGAGGCGTGCCCCCGCCGAGCAGGATCGGGACCTGGTGCACGATCACCTCCTGGAGCAACCCTGCCGCGATCGCTGCGGCGGTCGTCTGTCCGCCCTGGAGACCGACGTCGCGATCGCCCGCAAGTCGGGAGGCGATCTCGACCGCTTCCTCGATGTCGGCGGCGAAGCGCTGGGTGGCGCCCGGCGGCGGCGGCCGGTGGGAGAGGACCACCAGCGGTGCGGTCGGGTGCGGGCCGCCATCGCCGCCGAAACCGTTCGAATGGTCGTAGGTGCGGCGGCTGGCGATGACCGCACCGACCCGCCCGGCGACCTGGTCGAACACCCGCGCGCTCTCGGCCGACAGTCGGAACCCCTCGAAGACCTGGCTTGGGACATCGCCGTCGAAGTACCAGTCGAACAGCGGCTTGCCGCCGCGGCCCAGTGCCTGCTCTGGCGAAGGGTCGGGACCGGTGATATAGCCGTCGACCGAGGTCGAGAGGGCGGTGATGACCTTGCTCATCGGTTCGACGCCCCCGTCGAGGTGAGCGGATTCGGTGTCGTCATCTTCGCTCCTGTCCTGGTCGCGATCGTCGCCGGACGGTAACAGGTTTAGTTCCTTAAAGGAACTCACTACGATCACCCCATGCAGCGGACCGACTTCGCCCAGATGAACTGCTCGATCGCGCGCAGTCTGGCTGTCGCCGGGGAGCCCTGGTCGCCGCTGGTGCTGCGCGACGTCTGGGTGGGCATCAACCGTTTCGACGACATCCAACGGGACCTCGGCATCTCGCGGAAGGTCCTCGCCGAGCGGCTCAAGCACTTGGTGGACGAGGGGATGCTCGAGCGCCGCGAATACTCCGAGCGCCCACCCCGGCACGAATACGCCCTCACCGGCAAGGGCTCGGAGTTCGTCGACGTGCTGATGGCGATGGCCTCCTGGGGTGACCGCTGGACGGCGGGGGAGACCGGGCCGCCGGCGCTGCGTCGCCATCGCGCCTGCGGCCGGATCACCGAGGTCGAGATGCACTGCACGGCTTGCGGCGAGGTTCTCCGCTCGGCCGACGTCGATGTCGAGCCCGGCGCAGGGCGCATAGCCGCCCCGGCGCGAAGCTGATGAGAGGTCGCACGAGTCGGCGCACCGCATGTGTCCGGTCAGAACTCGCGGATGTAGCAGAGCATGCGGTAGTCGGTGCCGGGCTCGATGTTCACGAAGCCGTGGCGTTCGTAGAAGCGCCGCGCGTCGATGTCGACCTCGTCGACGTTGATGTGCATCTCGCCTCCGCCGCGGGCGCGCAGCTCGGCGATCGCGCGGTTCAGGAGCGCGGTGCCGAGGCCCAGATTGCGCCGGCCGGGGCGAACGTAGAGCTCGTCGAGGGTGGCGAGCGGTCCGTCGCAGTAGACGGTGGGGCGGAGGGTCACGACGGCGTAGCCGAGGGGGTCATCGGGGTCGCCGGCGAGCAGGACGAGTCCGTCCCGGTCGGCGATCAGCGCCCGAAAGCGTGGCAGGAGCGTCTCGAACGTGGGACTCGGGGTGTCGAACTCCTCGTTGAAGGCGATCTGTAGGCGCGCGGCGACCGGCGCCTGCTCGACGGTGGCCAGGGAGATGTCGGCGGTCGGGTCCATTTTCGATCCCAGGGGCAAGCTTCACACTTCGGGGCGATGCCCGAACGGAACCGCGTCACGCCGACCGGCGAGATCATCGCCACCCCGCTGCGCGGCGCCTTCACCGGCAACCGTGGGGTCCTCCACGAGGGCCGCGAGATCGTCCGCTTCCACGCCGGGAACCTCTGGATCACCTGCGCGCTCGAGTTCCGCGGCCGCCACCGCGAGCTGTGGGTCCCGAATCGCTGGACCCCGCTGTTCTTCCACGACGAGGCGGTCGCCTTCGCCGCCGGGCACCGTCCCTGCGGCGAGTGCCGCCACGCCGCCTACCAGGCCTACAAAGCCGCCTGGGCGCAGGCGCGCGGCGGGGAGCCGCCGTCGGCCGGCGAGATGAACCGACGCCTGCACGCCGAGCGGCTCTTCCGCGGCACCCACCGGCGCCGGTTCCACGAGATCGGGTGGGCCGAGCTTCCCGACGGCGCCTTCGTCCTCGAGGACGGTGCGCCGTGGCTCCTTTTGGGCGACGAGCTCCTCGCCTGGGGCCCCGCCGGCTACGGCCGCCGGCGCCGCCGGCCGCGCCGCGGGAGCGCCACCGCGATCACCCCGCCGGCGACCCTGGCGGTGCTGCGGGCCGGCTACCCGGTCCAGATCGACCCCTCGGTCGAGCGCCTCGACGAGCCTCGCCGGTAACGGTCGTTCGATCATCGTCCCTCGGGCGTTCGCGTTCGTGGCCCCTGCCGGTGTGGTGCGGCTCGGGCGCCCCGCTCGAGGGCCGACATCAGGTCGAGCCAACCCCAGAAACGCTCGCGGGTTCCGTCGGGGTGCTCTAGGGTTCCGTGCAGCGCGTCGGGGTCAGCGTCCAGTTCGAGGGTGACCCGCCATGGTGGATCGGGAGAGTCCATTTGGTCTGGCAATCGTGCTCGGCAAGCCTGCTGTTCGCTAGGGGGGGCATCCCTACCGTTCGCTTGCGCCTGGGGGGCGGCGGGTCGAGATGACGCCTGCGGACCTGATCGAGCGCGACGCCGACCTCGCCCGCGCCACGGGGGCGCTCGATGAGGTCGCCGCGGGCCGCGGGCGGCTCCTGGTCCTCGACGGCCCCGCGGGCATCGGCAAGAGCGCGGTGCTCGCGGCCGTGGCCGAGGCCGGCAGGCAACGCGGCTGGAGCGTGCTGAGCGCGGTCGCCGGAGAGTTCGAGCGCGACCTCGGGTTCGCGGTCGTGCGGCGGCTGTTCGAGCCGGCGCTCCTGGGCCTGGGCACGGACGAGCAGCGGGCGGCGCTCGATGGCGCGGCGGGTCTGGTGCGCCCGCTTCTGCTGCCGTCCGCCGGCGCCGATGAGTCCCCGGCGACAGATCCGGCGGCGCTGATGCACGGCCTGTACTGGCTGGCCGCGAACCTCTGCGAGCGCCGCCCGCTCGTGCTGTCGGTGGACGACGCGCAGTGGTGTGACGAGCCGTCGCTCGGCTGGCTGCTGTACCTCGCCCGGCGGCTCGAGGATCTGCCGATCGCCTTCGTCGTCGCGGTCCGCAGCGGCGAGCCGCAGAAGCAGGGCGGCGCCCTGGCCGGGATCGTCGGTCTCGCCCAGGCCGAGCGGATCGAGCTCGCGCCGTTGAGCGAGGCCGGCAGCGCGTCGCTGGTGCGCCAGACGTGGGCGCCGGCCGCGGCGGAGGATCTGTGCCACGCGTGCTTCGAGATCACCGGGGGCAACCCGTTCCTGCTGCGCGAACTCGCCCGGGCGCTTGCCGACGAGGCCGCGGCGCCCTCCTCGGCGCTGACCGATCGCGTGCGCCGCTTGACCCCCACGGCGGTCTCGCAGGCCGTGCTGGCGCGGTTGCGGCGGCTGCCCGAGGAGGCGACGGCGATCGCCTGCGCCCTGGTCGTCATGGGCGGCCGCGCCGACCCGGGCGAGCTTTTGGCGGTGAGCGAGGTCGACCGCGACGCCGGGCTGCGGGCGCTCGATGCCCTCGAGCTCGAGCAGATCGTCGCCGGTCGGCCGATCTCCTTCGTCCACCCGCTGGTCGGCACCGCGATCGCCCGTGAGCTGCCCCACTCGACCCGCGTGCTCGCGCACGGCCGCGCCGCCCGCACGCTGGCCGCCGCCGGCGCCGAGCCCGGCCGCGTCGCCGGCCACCTGCTGGCGACCGAGCCTGCCGGCGACGAGTGGGCGGTCGACATGCTCCGGCGGGCCGCCCGGGACGCACGGCGACGCGGCGCCCCGGCGACGGCCGCCCGCTGGCTCGCCCGCGCCCTCGCCGAGCCGCCTGCCGCGACCGAAGGGGCGCTCGTCCTGCATGAGCTCGGCGCCGCCGAGCTGTTGGCCGGCCCGCCGGGGGACGGCACGCTGAGCGCCGCCGAGGAACACCTGGCCGGCGCCTTCGAGGCCGCCCCCGAGCCGCGGGCGAAGGCGCTGGCCGCGCTCGACTGGGGCGACGCGGTGTGGTCGACGCACCGCTACCGCGACGCGGTCGCGGTGTTCGATCGGGCGGCCGACGCGGTGCGGGACTCCGATACCGAGCTGGCGCTGCGGATCGAAGCGCACGCGCTCGCCGCCGCCCGCCTCGATCTCAACACCTGCCGGCTCGCCTCGAGTCGGCTCGCGCGCTTCGGCGAGCGGCCGCCGGAAACCCCCGGCGGCAGGCTGATCGCCGGCGTGCTGGCCATCGACCGGGCGCTGGCGGCCGCGCCGGCGGCGGAGGTTGCCGCGCTCGCCGAGTCGATGCTCGACGGCATCCGCATCCCGGGCGGGCAGATCGCGGCGCAGATCCCGTTGTTCGCGGCCAACGCGCTGCTGTGGTCGGAGCGATTCGACGGCGCGTGCCGGCTGCTGGAGCAGATGATCGCGGCGGCGCGGGCGGCGGGCTCGGCCCGCGGCGCGATGATCGGTCTCTGCTGGCGCGGCCACGCGGCACACCGGCGCGGCGATCTGGACGGGGCGCTCAGCGATCTCGCCACCGCGCTCGAGCTTGCCGCGACGCACAGCTCGGGCGGGACGGTCGCCACTCAGGCGATGCTCGCCGAGGCGCTGGTCGACAAGGGGGAGGTGACGGCCGCGGCCGACACGCTGGCGGCGATCGAGGTGCCGGCCGAGCTGCCCAGCTACATCGGGTGGAACTACTTCCTCCACGCGCGCGGGGTGGTGCGGGCAGCCCAGCTCCGGCCCGACGCCGCGCGGGAGGACTTCCTCGCCTGCGGGATCCGCCAGGAGGCCTGGGGAGCCCCCAACCCGTCGGTGATCCCGTGGCGCTCCTCGGCGGCGGTCGCGTCGCTCTCGATCGGCGACCGGGCCGGCGCCCGCGAGCTGGCCGAGCGCGACCTCGAGCTCGCGCGCCGATTCGGCGCTCCCCGCTCGATCGGGATCGCCTTGCGCACGCTCGGCCTCGCCGCGACCGGCACCGAGCAGATCTCCCTGCTGCGCGAGTCGGTGACGGTGCTCGAGCGCTCCGAGGGGAGGGTCGAGCACGCCCGTGCACTCTCCGACCTCGGCGGCGCACTGCGCCGCTCGGGTCGGCGCGCGGACGCGCGCAAGCCGCTGCGCGACGCGCTCGAGCTGGCCACCCGCAGCGGTGCCGAGCCCTTGGCGGAGCGGGCCGGCGACGAGCTGCGGGCGACCGGCTCCCGGCCCCGCAAGCAGCTGCGCAGCGGCGCGGAAGCGCTCACGCCGGTCGAGCGGCAGGCCGCCACGCTGGCGGCGGACGGGCTGTCGAACCCGCAGATCGCCCAGGCGCTCTTCATCTCCCGCAAGACCGTCGAGAAGCGGCTGAGCGAGGCCTACCGCAGGCTCGACATCCATTCGCGGGAGGAGCTTGCCGGCGCGCTCGGCGCGGGTGACACGGCGCCGCCGCGACACGCTCCCAAACAGTAGGGAGGCTCCCCCTAGCGAACCCCCGAGCCTCGCGGCGACCATCGCCGATACCCCAATACCAACGGAGGACAGACGATGGGACACGCACTCGCATCTCGGCGGTACGCCATCCTCGGGACGCTCGCATCGACCGGACTGCTGTTTGCCGCGTGCGGCGGCAGCGGTGGTACTTCGGGCACCGCAAGCTCGACCGAACCCGTGGCCCGGGCGGCGACCGCCGCCACGGTCGCGGTGGTGAAGACGATGCCGACGGCAGAGCTGGGCCGAGTGCTCGTCGACTCACAAGGAAGGACGCTGTACGACTCCCACGGGGACAACCCGATGCTGTACCAGTTCGACCGCCCCCCGACGCCGGCGTGCTACGGGGACTGTGCGGAGGTCTGGCGACCGGTGCTGACGACGGCCCGACCGAAGGCGATCGGGGCGGCGGAAGACGATCTGCTGGGGACGATCAGGCGCGAAGACGGCACCCGGCAGGTCACTTATGCCAGCCATCCGCTCTACACCTACGCCGACGACAAGCTGCCGGGTGAAACGAACGGTGACTACGCGGTCAGCTTCGGTGAGGAGTGGCACGCCATGGAACCTGACGGCGAGGAGCCGGCGGCCGGGGGAGGGAACTGAGGTGCGGGTTCTGCTCACCGGCGGTACCGGGTACCTCGGGTCCAACCTGGCGCGTGGCCTGACGGCCGCGGGCCACGAGGTCACGCTCCTCGGCCGCTCGCGGCGGCGGGCGGAGGACCTCGGCCTCGGTGGACTCTCCTTCGCCGAGGGCGATGTCGTCGAGCGCGACCGGGTCGCCGCGGCGATGCGTGGGCACGACGCCGTCGTCCACGCAGCCTCCGTCTACTCGTTCGACCGCCGGAAGGTCGTCGAGATGGAGCGGGTCAACGTCACCGGGACGCAGATCGTGCTCGGCGAGGCCGTCGCGCGCGGGCTCGACCCGGCCGTCCACGTCTCCAGCACGGTGGCCTTCCTGCCCGGCGAGGGATGGGCGACGCCCGACTCCCCGCCCGGCATGCCCGCCGCCCCCTACGCCGCGACCAAGGCCGACTCCGAGCGGGTTGCCCGCGCGATGCAGGAGCAGGGCCTGGCGGTCGTCAGCGTCTCCCCCGGCGGCATCTACGGCGGCGATGACCCCCGCTTCGGCGAGCAGTACCGCTTCGTCCACGACCTGCTGGGACGGCGATTGCCGCTGCTGCCGCGCGGCGGGTTCCACGCGGTCGACGTCGGCGACGCGGTGGCGACCGTCGCCGCCGTCCTGGAGCCACGCCGCGGTCCCCGGCGCTACATCGTGCCCGGGCATCACCTGGCGCCCGTCGACATCGCGCGAAAGCTCAGCCGGATCACCGGCCGGCGCCTGCCTACCGCCTCGGCATCGGCGGGGATGCTGATGCCGGCGGCGAGGCTCGCCGATCGTGCCCAGGGACGCCTTTCCGTCCGCCTGCCGGTGAGCGCCGAGGCCCTCTACATCACCGCCTGCAACCTGCACTACGACGATTCGCGCGCCCGCGTCGAGCTCGGCGTCGAGCCGCGGCCGTTCGAGGAGACGCTCGCCGGCATGGTCTCCCGACTGCTGGTCGAAGGCCGGATCAGACCTCGTGAGGCGGGTCGGCTCGGCGAGCAAAGTCCTCGACGTCCCGGATGAGCAGGCGCACGGCGCGCCTCCGGCGCACGCCGCCGCCCGGGGACCGCCCGGCCCTGGTTCTCGGTCGGCATCGACTAGCGTGGGTGGCTCTGTGCTCCCGTCCCTGTTCGATCGCGCCGCGGAGGTCGAGGCACTGCGGGGCGCGGTCACCGCGGTGGCGGCGGGGCGCGGCAGCGTCACCTTGATCGAGGCGCCGTCCGGGTTCGGCAAGACCAGCCTCTGCGATCTCGCCGCCGAGCTGGCGGCCGAGCGGGGGGTGGAGGTGCTGGCGGCGCGGGGGACCGAGCTGCAGGAGCAGGTGCCGTTCGGCCTGGCGCGGGTGCTGCTGCGGATCCCGCCGGGGGAGCTCGGCGCCTCGCCCGACCGCGGCCTGGCGACGATCGAGCACCTCGCCTTCGCCTGCTTCGAGCGGGTGGTCGGCGAGGGGGGAGAGGAGGGCCGCCCGCACCTGTTGATCGTCGACGACGTGCAGTGGGCCGACCGCCCCTCGGCCGCCTTCCTCGCGCACCTGATCGCGCGCGCCGAGGGGCTGCCGATCGCCTTCCTCCTCGCCTCCCGCCCCGGTCGCGACGCCGGTCACGGCCTGGTCGCGGAGCTCGCCCGCGCGCCCGCGACGAGGCTGCTCCACCCCGGCCCGCTGGACGAGGAATCGACCGCTGCCGTCGTCCGCGAGGTCTGCGGCGCCGATGTCGCGGCGCCGCTGATCGCCGCCTGCCTGCAGTCCAGCGGCGGCAGCCCGTTGATGGTGCGGGAGCTCGCCCGCGAGCTGGCCGCCGCCGGCCCCGCCGCCGACCTCGACACGGTCCGTGACGCGGCGCCGGCGACGGTGCTGCGGGCGGTCCTCTCGCGCCTCGCCCACCTCGGCGCCGGGCCGGCGGCGCTCGCCGAGGCGGTGGCGATCCTCGACGGGTCCGGCACGCTCGAGGTCGCGGCCGAGCTCGCCGGTCTCGACCCGGCCGCCGCCGAGGACGCCGCCGACGCGCTCGCGGGCGCCGCGCTCCTCGCCCCCGCCGAGCCACTCGACTTCGCCCAGCCGCTGGTCGCCGCCGCCCTGCGGGCCGAGATGGGGCCGTTCGCCCGCGCCCGCGCCCACCGCCGCGCCGCCACCGCGCTGGCGGCGGCGGGCGCCCCGGTCGAGACCGTCGCCGCCCAGCTCCTCCACACCCGCCCGGCCGGCGAGGCCGAGACCGTGGCGAGCCTGCGCGAGGCGGCCGGGCTGGCGCTCGACCGCGGCGACGCGACGACCGCGACGCGGCTCCTGGAGCGGGCGCTGGAGGAGCCGCCGCCGGCCGCGCGCGGCGAGGTGCTGGCCGAGCTGGCCGAAGCGGAGGCGACCGCGGGCCTCCCGGCCGGCGCCGAGCACCTCGCCGAGGCGCTCGAGCTGCTGGACGACCCGACCCGCCGCGCCGGCGTCTGCACGGCGCTGGCGCGCACCCTCCACCGCGCCGGCCGGCTCGTCGAGGCCACCCGCGTCGCCGACCTCGGCCGCGGCGAGCTGGCCCCTGACGATCCCCGCGCCGCCGACCTGACCGCCGCCTGGCTCGCCTCGGCGACCCTCTGCGCGGACCTGCACGCGGAGGTGGAAGCGCGCCTCACGCCGATCATCGCCCGGGCCCGCGCGGGTGAGCTGCCCGCCTCGCCGTCGCTGGCGGCGGGTCTTGCCGCCTGGCTCTCCTTCCGCGACGCGCCGGCACCGCTGGTCCGTCGCCTCGCGCTCGCGGCCTTCGCCGCCGACCCCTTGGTCGACGGGGACCCGCGCGGCGCGGCGCTCGGCAACGCGGCGCTCGCCCTCCACGCGATCGACCGGCTGGAGGAGGAGACGGAGCTGCTCGACGCGGCGGTCGCCGCCGCCGAAGAGCGCGGCGCCGTGATCGCCCGCTCGGTCGCGCTCCACTTCCGCGGCACGGCGGCGCTGGAGCGCGGCCTCCTCGACGCGGCGCTCACCGACGCCGAGCGCGCCCTCGACGTCCACCGCTTCGGCTGGGACCCGAGCGCCTGGAGCTCGCGCACGCTGACCTTCGTCCACATCGCCCGTGACGACCTCGCCGCCGCGGCCGAGGCGCTGGCGGTCGGCGAGGGCGCCGACGTCGCCTCGCCCGAGCGCCTGCTGTGGTTGGAGGCGCGGGCGGCGCTGCGGCTGGCCGAAAGGCGGCCTGAGGACGCGCTCGCCGACGCGCTCGAGGCGAACCGGCTGGCGCGCGAGGTCTTCGGCGTCCGCAACGCGCGGCTCTTCCGCGCCTCGGCCCAGGTGCCGTTCGCGGCGGTCGCCTGCGGGCAGGTCGAGCTGGCGCGGGAGCGGGCGACGGAGTCCCTGGCGCCGGCCCGCGAGGCCGAATCGCCGCGCGCCCTCGGCGAGGCGCTGCGGGCCGCCGCCGCGACGGCCGACGCGCCGGCGGCGCGGACGGCGCTCCTGGCCGAGGCCGTGGCGGTGCTCGAGACCTCGCCGGCGCGGCTGCCGCGCGCGCGTGCGCTGGCCGAGCTCGGCGCCGCCGAGCGTGCCGCGGGCGAGCGCGAGCGGGCCCAGGAGACGCTGCGCGCGGCGCTCGAGCTGGCCGACGAGATCGGCGCCCCGCGCCTCGTCGCCGACGTGCGCGGGGAGCTGCGCGCCCTCGGCCGCCGTCCCCGCCGCGCCGCCCGCACCGGCGTCGACGCCCTCACCCCGAGCGAGCGCCGCGTCGCCGACCTCGCCGCCCGCGGCCTCTCGACCCCGCAGATCGCCCATCGCCTCTTCATCACCCGCAAGACCGTGGAGAGCCACCTCGGCCAGACCTACCGCAAGCTGGAGATCGCCGGGCGCGCCGAGCTGGCGCCAATCCTCAGGGAGCCGGCGGGCAAAGATCAGGGAGCATCCCGGTAGAGAAACGCGCCGCGCGCTGCTGATACTGCCGCCGTGCATGGACTCATCGCAGGCGACCGTGACGGTGGAGCTGGCGCTGCTCGTGGGCAGCGACCCGATCGCGGGCGAGCTGCGGCCCGCGGCCGGTCCGCCGCGGCCGTTCATCGGCTGGGTCGCCCTGGTCCGCACGCTCGAGGAGGCGATCAACGCCTTCGATCCGGCGGAAGGCCGGTGACCGGGGCCTCGCGCCGGGTCCGGTTCGGCGTCCTTTTGGCGGCGATCCTGGCCGCGCTTGCCGTGATCGCGGCGCCGGCGTCGGCGCGGCCGATGTTCGTCAGCTCCGAAACCAGCACCAGGATGCCGGTGATCGATCTTGCGAGCGGGACGGTGTCGGCGAGCGTCGAAGGCGTCGGGAAGGGGTCCGTGGCCGTCGCGGTCGCCCCCGACGGCCGGCGCGCCTACGTGGCGAGCTTCGAAGCGGGCAACATCTCGGTCGTCGACACCGCGACCGACGCCGTGATCTCGACGATCGCCCTGGCGCCTTATTCCAACCTGGTCGGCATCGCGATCACCCCTGACGGCCGGAAGGTCTACGTGGCGGATAGCTCCGCCGACCAGGTCGTCGTGATCGACACCGCGACCGACACGGTGAGCAAGACGATCCCGCTGGGGCCGGGAAGTGGCCCGCGCCCGGTCGCGATCTCCCCCGACGGACGGTGGGCCTACGTGGCGGAGGACGAAGCGGGTGAAGTCGCCGTGATCGACACCGCGACCGACACGGTGAGCAAGACCATCCCACTGCCGCCGGCCACCGCGCCGCCGATGGCCCTCGCGATCACGCCGGACGGCAGGCGCCTCTACGGCGTGGGCCTCGCCATCGGTGGCTTCGGCCTGGCTGCGGTCACGGTGATCGACACCGCGACGGATGTCGTCAGCGCGACGTTCTCGCTCCCAGGCGAAAGCGGCGCGTTCGGGATCGCGATCTCCCCCGACGGCCGGTGGGCCTACGCGCCGGAACCCGTGGGTGGTGAAGTCGCCGTGATCGACACCGCTACCGACACGGTGAGCAAGACGATCCCGCTGGGGTTGACCGCCGGCATCCCGTTCGAGGTGGCCGTCTCCCCCGACGGCAGGCGCGCCTACGTGACGGTGATCGGCACAGAAGAAATCGCCGTGCTCGACACCGTGAACGACGAAGCACTGGCGCCGATCGAGGTCCCCGGCGAGCATCCGCTCGCGCTCGGCATCGTCCCCGACCAGCCACCGACCGCCGCGCTTGCCCCCGCCGCGGGCCTCGTCGGCCGGCCGGTCACCTTCGACGCCTCGGCCTCCGCCGATCCCGACGGCGGGACGATCACCTACGACTGGGACTTCGGCGACGGCACGAGTGCCGCCGACGCCGGTCCCGCGCCGTCCCACACCTACGCGGCGCCGGGGCATTACCGCGCCACGGTGACGGTCGCCGACGACCAAGGGTGCTCGACCACCTTCGTCTTCACCGGCCAGACCGCCTACTGCAACGGCTCCGGTGTGGCGCGGGCGACGGTCGACGTGCCGGTGAGCGCGCCGCCCGCGCCCCCCGCCGGCCCCTCCCCGGCCACCAGCCCGTTCCTGATCCGCGGCTTCACCGTGAACCCCGGCAACGGGACGGTGCGGGCGCGCCTCTGGCTGTCGGGCGCCGGAACCCTGCGGGTGCGGGGCGCGAAGGTCCGCCGGGTCCACCGCGCCGTCGCCGAAGCGCGGGTCCTGACCGTGGTCGTGCGGCCGACGCCCAAGGCGATGAAGGTCCTGCGCCGTCGCCACCGCCTCCGCGCCCGGGTCCGGATCACCTTCAAGCCGCTCGCCGCCCCCGCCGGCACGGAGGCGAAGACGCTGACGCTGCGGCGCCGCGGCGGCGGGAGCTGATCGAGCCCAGGAGTGGAGAAGGAGTGCCGGCGTGAGAGGACCGTTCACAGGAGATGACCTGAAGGGCCGGGGCGCCGTCGCGCGTCGCTTCCTGTCCGTGGCCGCACTCGCCGCCTTCGCCCTGCTCTGGGCCCCCACGGCGGCCTCCGCCGCGCCGACCTGGCTCGCGCCCACGAACGTCTCCGACGCCGGCACGAACACCGAAGCTCCCCAGGTCGCCGTCGACCGGCAGGGGGACGCGGTCGCGGTCTGGCAGTACGCGGATGGCGGCAACTTCGTCATCCAGGCGACGACCCGGGAGGCAGGCGGCACCTGGTCGGCCCCGGTCGATCTCTCGCCGCCGGGAAGCTACGCCTACTACCCCCAAGTGGCAATCGACGCCGCGGGCGACGCGGTCGCGGTCTGGGAGTACTACGACGGCACCCACTGGGTCGTACAGGCGACGACCCGGGAGGCAGGCGGCACCTGGTCGGCCCCGGTCGAGCTCTCGCCTTCAGGGCAGGAATCCGTCGAACCCCGCGTCGCGATCGACGCCGAAGGCGACGCGGTCGTGGTCTGGGAAGACCTCTCCGACCGGACCATCCGGACGGCCGGCCGGGCGGCCGGCAGCGCCTGGTCGTCGCCGACGAGCCTCTCGCCGCCGGGGCAGGAAGCTCGCGGGCCCCAGGTCGCGCTCGACGCCGAAGGCGACGCGGTCGCGGCGTGGAGAGGCTACGAAGGTGGTAAATGGATCATCCAGACGGCGAGCAGCGCCGTCGGCGGCGCCTGGTCGACCCCGGCCGCCCTCTCGGCGCCCGCACGGAGCGCCGAAGGCGCCCAGGTCGCCCTCGATGCCGCAGGCGGCGCGGTCGTGGTCTGGGAACGCTCCGAAGGCGCCAACTGGTCCATCCAGGCCGCGGGCCGGGAGGCCGGCGGCGCCTGGTCGTCCCCGGTCGAACTCTCGACACCGGGGCAGGAAGCCACCGAATCCCAGGTGGCCGTCGATCCCCAGGGTGACGCGGTCGCGATCTGGGCCCACACCGGGACCATCCAGGCGGTAGGCCGCGAGGCCGGCGGCACCTGGTCGTCCCCGGTCGATCTCTCGCCGTCGGGACAGGGCAGCCCCCAGGTCGCCCTCGACGCCGAAGGCGACGCGGTCGCGGTGTGGAGAGGCTACGACGGCAGCAATTGGACGATCTGGTCGGCGAGCAGCGCCGTCGGCGGCGCCTGGTCGACCCCGGTCGCCCTCTCGGTGCCCGCGTGGAGCGCCGAACGCCCTCAGGTCGCTTTCGACGCCGACGGCGACGCGGTCGCGGTGTGGCAGCGCTACGACGGCAGCGACGAATTCGTCCAGGCGGCCTTCCTCGACGCCGCCGGCCCGCAACTGCGCGGGCTCTCGATCCCGACCTCGGGCACCGCGGGGCAGGCGCTCCCCTTCTCGGTCTCCCCCCTCGACGCCTTCTCGGCGGTGGGGGCGACGAGCTGGAGCTTCGGCGACGGCGCCACCGCCGCCGGCACCGCCGTCACCCACGCCTACGCGAAGGCCGGCACCTACACGGTGACCGTCACCAGTGCCGACGCGCTCGGCAACTCGAGCACGGCGACGGGAACGGTGACGGTCGCCGCGGCACCCATGACCCCGCCCGCCGGTACCGGTGGGCCCGGCAAGGCCGGTAGGTCTGGCAAGGCGGGCAAAGACGCCGGCTCCACCCGCGCCACCGCCGGCGCCCGCGCCCGGGTCAAGAACGGCAGGGCGTTGCTGAAGCTGACCTGCCCGGCCTCGGGCCCCTGCAAGGGCCAGGTGGTCCTCAGCCTCAGGGTGAAGAAGCCGGCGATGGCCCTTCGCGCCAGGAAGAAGGCGCCGTCCAGGTCCGTCCGGATCGGCGCCGCATCCTTCGCCCTCGCCCCCGGCGGCAACGCCACGGTCCCGGTCAAGCTCAGCGCCAAGGGCCTCGCCCTGTTGAAGGCGAGCGGCAGGCGCGGTCTCAAGGCGAGCCTCGGCGGCGCGGGCGTCAAGCCCGGGCCATTGGTGCTGAAGGCGACGCCGAGGCGCCATCCGGCCCACCCGCACCGCCACTGATCGGGGTTGCCGATCCGCCCGCGTCCGGCGGACCGGCCCCTCCCGCCGGGCGGCCCGCTCAGGCCGCCTGTGATTCGATCACGGTCCCACCCAGGATGCAGTCGGCCGCGTCGACGCGGAGGTCGAGCCGGGTCCAGGGGGCAGAGGTGCCGCTCGGCCTCGCGTCGAGGTCGACCGTCACCGCGTGTTCGGGGCCGCTGCCGAAGAAGGTCAGGCCGAAGGTGTGGTAATTGACCGCGAAGACCTTCGATTCTTCGTTGTTGCTCGAGGTGCCGAACGCTTCGAACCTGGCGCCGCCGGCCACCTTGAGGCCGATCTGGGAAGAACCCCCGAGCCCGGGGCTGCAGGCCGAGCTCAGTTCGATGCCGCCGAAGGTGCCGACCTTCGTCGACGTCGTCGGCACCGCGATTTCGAGCGAGAGCGCGCCCGGGCCCTGTTCACCCCGTGGCCCCTGTTCGCCCTTTTCCCCTCTCTCACCTTGGTCGCCCTTCGGCCCTTGCAGACCGATCGGGCCCTGCGGGCCGGTCAGCGCCGCCTTCGAGGCGGTGCTCAACTTGATCGGGGTGACGGCACCTTTCTTGATCTGCTTCGTGCCGACGCTGTTCTTCGGCAACTGCGTCGCCGCATAGGCGGTCCCGCCGCCCAACAGCAGGAGGAGACAGAGGGTGGAGATGACGTTCGAGTAGGTGAGCTTCCCGCGGATGCGATTCATCGCCTTCCTTCCGGAATAGGTGGACGGGGCGGACGTGACCTCGGCAGCCTCTCAGCGTGGGGTCGATCTGCCTAGCCCAGAAGTGGGTGACCCAGGAGCTCCTGCACGCGCTCGGGCCGGGCGTCGACCCACCCGGCGATCTGCGCGTCACGCTCGGCCTCTCGGCGGACACGCCCTTGCCGTCGCAGGCGCCGACGATCTTCACGCCGGCCTCGCCGGCTTCTGGCCCGGCGGCGGGCATCGCCGTGATCCTGTCGGGCGACTCCTACGCGGTCGGCGATTACTTCGGCTTTCGCCATTCCCTCCACCACGGTTGACGGGAAGCGCGGGTGTTCCATGCGGCCTCCGCCGCCTTCGTCGCGCTCGCGGCCGCCGTCGTCCTCGTCCCGGGCGCGCCACTCGGACTGATCAACGTCGGTCTTGCTGCTGCTGCTCTGCAGCGACCTCGCCGTGCTCGGGCCGTGGGTCAACCCGACCTGCCTCTCGCGCTCCCGCAGCGCGACCCTGGTCCTCCTGAGGGTCCAGCTCCTGCTTTCCGCCTCTTCTCCTGGCGCGCCTGGTCCAGGCCGGCCTGGGCGGCTGACCCCCCGGGGTCGACCCGTGTCGACACCAGGGACCTCACTGATGCGAACGGGGGAGCAAACGTAGAGGGTCATCGGGGTCACCTCACGAGGAGGGAGGTCTTCGATGGCGAGCTACGACTGCGACCTGGTGATATCGATTCCGGCTTCGGCGGCAGCGTCGCCGCGCTGCGCGCCGCCGAGAAGGGGTATCGGGTCGGCATCATGGAGTCGGGCAGGCGCTGGCCCGACGAGGACATCGCGCTGGGTCGAGCGGGCGATGTCGCTGTGGTCGAACAAGGGCGAGGCGGACCCGAGGCCACTGCTCGGCTCCGGTTGCGAGAGGTCGACGACGAGGTCCGGGTCCGCGGTTGAGCTTGACCAACCCACCACGAACGAAGGAGCAGACATGGCAACCCTCCACTTCACGGCGACGACGACGGCCACGCCCGAGCAGTTCGTGGCGGGGCTCACCGACTTCGGGCCGGGTCGGGCGGAGCTCTTCGAAAACAGCGCCGACGACGAACTCAAGGTGCACAGCCGGGGCCCGACCGAAGCCGACGTCACCGAGGGCTCAAGCGGCATCTGGGAGCGTCTGCACTACGACTGGTCGGACCCTGATCGCGTCGTCCTGAACACGACGGACTCCAACACCTGGAGCAACAAGTCGAGCCACACCTACACCTTCAACCGACTGCCCGAAGGGATGACCGTGATCGACTACGTCGTGGTCCGGGACGGGAAGACGTTCAAAGGGCGCCTCCTCGGGGTGGTCTTGGGCACCGTCGGCAAGGGCAGGCTGAAGAAGGCCTTCGACGGGGCGGTCAAGGCGATCGAGGCCCGCAGCAACGACGCCGGCAAGGCCGGGGCGGTCTGAGCGTGGGTTACGCGGCGAGCCCGAACCGCACGGCCCTCGGCGCGAGCGGGACGACCTACGCATACCGGGATCTCGGCGGCGGCGAAGACCGCGACGCGTCGACCACCTGGACCGAGTTCGCGGCCGACGTCGAGGAGTCCATGCGATGAACGGACGGGTGACGCCCTGGGGGCGGTCGGTCGCGGCTTCGCCGCCCGGGCTCCTCGGAACGGTGGCCAGGGCGTTCCACGGAGATCCTTGACCGATGGTCGTGACGGCGGCGGGTGCGCTCGATGTGTGGGGCCGTGCCTAGCTGCTTGATCGATTCCTGCGCCGGAGCCCGGACACTGCGGAACAGGCTCCTAGTTACCCGAGCCCCCGGCGACCGCGCGGCCGGCCCTCGCCACCTCGCGCCGCAGCGCCTTCAGGCCGGCGACGTAGATCTCGGAGAAGGTCGGGAAGGGCTGGATCGTGTCGGCCAGGATGTGGAGCGGGACCCCGGCGCGGATCGCCAGGGTCGCTTGTTGGAGCCACTCCCCCGCTTCGGGGCCGAGGGCGTAGGCGCCCGTGAGCCGGTCGCCGTCGCTGAGGAGGGTCAGGAAGCCTTCTTGTCGCGCGTATGCGTGGGTGTAGGTGGCCGTCTTGGCCACCTCCGCCAGCGGGACGGTGGCGCTGAACCGGCCGGCCGAAGCGCCGACGGCGGCAGCCTGAGGGTCGGTGTAGACGACGCGGGGCACCGCCTCGTAGGAGGCTTTCCGGGGCTCGCCGAGGATGTTGGCGGCGACCACCTCGCCCTGGTACTTGCCGACGTGGGTCAGCGGCCAGAGGCCGTTGACGTCGCCGATCGCCCAGAGGTTCTCGGCCGCGCGCAGGTGTGCGTCGACCGGGATGCCGTGCGTGTCGGGTTCGACGCCGACGGTCTCGAGGCCGATCCCCTGGACCCGCGGGCGCCGCCCGGTGGCGACCAGCAGCCGGTCGCCCCGCAGCTCGCGGCCGTCGTCCAACTCGATGAGGAAGTCCTCGCCGTCGCGCCGCGCCGCCGCGGCGTTCACACCGAGGGCCAGCTCGATTCCTTCGCGCGCGAGTTCCGCCCCGAGCGCCTCACCGAGCGGTGCCGGCTCCCGGCCCAGAAGGTGCGGTGACATGTCCATCACCACCGCCTCGCCCCCGAGCCGCCGAATCGCCTGGGCCATCTCGACGCCGACCGGGCCGCCGCCGAGGATCAGGAGGCGCTTCGGCACCGCCTTCATCGCGGTCGCCTCACGGCTGCCCCAGACGCCGTCGAGGTCGCGCAGGCCCGGCACCGGCGGCACGATCGGATCGGCACCGTTGGCGAGGACGACGTGCCCCGCGGTGTGCCGGACGCCGTCCACCTCCACCGCGCCCGGCCCGGCGAGCCGGCCGTTGCCCCGCAGCAGGTCGATCCCGTGGTCGGCCAGCCACTTCTCCTGCCCGGCGTCCTTCCATTCGGAGACCATGAAGTCGCGCCAGGCGAGCGCCGCCTCGACGTCGACCTCCGCGCTCGCCGCGGCCTCGCGCGCCCCGTGGACCGCCTCGCCCGGCCGCAGCAACGTCTTCGACGGGATGCAAGCCCAGTAGGAGCACTCGCCGCCGACCAGCTCGCGCTCCACCACCGCGACCCGCACGCCGCCCTCCGCCAGCGCCCCGGCGCAGTGCTCGCCGGGCGAGCCGCCGCCGAGGACGATCACGTCGTAGTCGCTCACGTGCCCGCCTCCGTGCGCCGGGTCGCGGCCTCGACCGCCTGCTCGGCGCTCTTCCCTTCCTCGCGGGCGACGATGTAGCCCGCGTACCAGGTCGACCAGTGGTGCGGGGGCGCGGTCGGCTCGTATTCGCCGTGATGCTCCTCGGCCTCGCGTAGCAGCGCGGTCAGCTTGTCGATGTCCATGAACTCCTCCTTCGATCCGGTTCAACCGACGAACTGCTGCCCGCCGTCGATGTCATAGGTGGCGCCGGTGATGGCCGTGTTGGTCATCAGGTGGACCGCCAGGGCGGCGATGTCCGCCGGACCTACGACCCGACCGATCGGCAGCGAATTCCGCAGCTCCTGCCGTCGCGCGTCGAGGTCGTCCCCGAGCAGCGACGCCGACAGCGGCGTGTCGACGAAGCCGGCCGCGATCAGGTTGGCTCGCACCGGCGCCAGTTCGAGCGCCAGGGTCGCCGTGAACGCGGGCAGCGCCGCGGTGGCGGCCGATGCGATCCCGAGCTCGCGGCTGATCTTGCGACCGCCGGTCCCGCCCATCAACACCAGCGCACCGCCCGGGTTCATCCGGGGGCCGGCGTTGCGCGCGACCTCGAGCGCCAGCGCGATGTGGTCGCTGACCGCGTCGCGGACGCGCGCCGCGTCCATCTTCAGCAGCGGGCCGTAGCTCGGGCCGCCGGCGGTGACCATCACGTGGTCGATCCGCCCCGGCTGCGAGGCGAAGAACTCTCGCAGGGCCCCGAAGTCGTAGGCGTCGAAGGCGGCGGTCCGCGCGGCCCCGACCTCGTCGGCCGCGCGCCCCAGGCGCTCGAGGTCGCGCCCGGCGAGCACCACCGCGGCGCCCTCGGCGCGCGCCCGCCGCGCCGTCTCCAGTCCGATCCCGGCACTGCCTCCGATCACGACGACCGTCTGTCCTTCGAGCTCCGGCACGGGGCGAGCATCGCCGAGCGGCTCCGTGCTCGCGCCCGGCAACACCCTGGTCGGGTGCCTGGTCCAGGGAGAGGGCCAGTGACCACACGGGCGCGATCCGCCGGCGCCGCCGCGAGGCTGACCTCACCGCAACCGACCAAGGAGAACCCGATGAGCGCCACCAGCGAAAGCAATACGTCGGTCCAGTCCTCACGACCAGGGACGATCGACATGAAGCTCGAGGTCGTCGCGATCCCGGTCGCCGACGTCGACCGCGCGAAGGCCTTCTACGCCAACCTCGGCTGGCGCCTTGACGCCGACCTCCGGTTCGGGGAGGTCCGGGTCGTCCAGTTCACCCCCACCCACTCCGAATGCTCGGTCGCGTTCGGCAGCGGGCTGATCAAAGCCGAGCCCGGTACGGCCGAACGGCTGGAGATCGTCGTCTCCGACCTCGAGGCGGCCCGCGCCGATCTCCTCGCCCGCGGGGTCGAGGTCAGCGACTTCTTCCACCGCGGCGAGGCGGGCTTCGAAGCGGGACTCGACCCCCAGCGCACGTCCTACGCGTCCTACGCCACCTTCGATGATCCCGACGGCAACAGCTGGCTGTTGCAGGAGGTGACCGACCGGCTGCCGGGACGGACCTGGGAGGACTGAGGATGGAGCTCGGCAGCGCCGAGAGCAACGGCTCGGGCTCGGAAGCATGGGCCCGGCCCTGGACCCACCTCCGGATCGACCGGCCGAGCCCCGGCCGTTGCCGGGTCACCTTCGAGCACCCGCCGATCAACACGATCACCGCCACCACGGTCGCCGAGCTGGCGGAGCTGGTCGGCCTGATCGAGGCAGACCAGGAGCTGAACGTCGTCGTCTTCGACAGCGCCAACCCCGACTTCTACCTCGCCCACTACGACATCGAGGGTGATTCGGAGAAGGCCCTGGCGCTCGGCGACGGGCCGACCGGGATGCACGCCTGGCTCGACCTGCTGGTGCGGCTGTCGCGGGCACCGGTGCTGAGCATCGCCGCTGTCCGCGGCCGCGCTCGCGGCGCCGGCAGCGAGTTCGTCCTCGCCTGCGACCTGCGCTTCGCGTCCCGCGAGAACACGCTGCTCGGCCAATTCGAGGTGGCGACCGGCGTCGTCCCCGGCGGTGGCCCGATCGCGCGCCTCGCCCGCCTCGTCGGTCGCGGCCGGGCGCTCGAGATCCTGCTCGTCGCCGACGATCTCGACGGGCCCTGCGCCGAGCTCTACGGCTACGTCAACCGGACGGTCCCCGACGAACGACTGGACGAGGAGGTCGCGGCGATCGCCGCGCGGGTCGCCCGCTTCGATCACGAGGCGATCGCGCGGACCAAGGCTTACGTCGATCCGGTGACGCTGCCGCCCGACGGCGCCTAGATGGGTAGTTCCACGACGCGGCGGGGACGGGTGGGGGTTCGGGGGGCGGGCGGGCGTCCGAGGTGGCGGGTGCGGGTGTCCTGGGCTCCTCATGGGGGTCCTGGCAGGCTGTGACCCCCATGAGGAGCCCAGGACGTGAGGCGTGCGTGGGAGAGGCGTCACAGGGACGTGAGGAAGTCGGACTTCCGTGACGATCA
>ERZ778018.739-NODE-739-length-40635-cov-144.920256_pt1 | contig 40635 bp, 33 predicted proteins | sample MGYA00375748_ERZ778018 | MGnify/ENA primary metagenome ERZ778018 (study PRJEB29350, sample SAMN05509839) | bioreactor metagenome | biome: bioreactor; material: wastewater | place: South Africa: University of Cape Town | collected 2014-04-22 ... | reverse complement strand
TGCCGGCTTGGCGGCGGCTTTCTTGACTACCGGTTTTTTGGCCGGCGCCGCTTTTTTGGCTGCCGGCTTGGCGGCGGCTTTCTTGACTACCGGTTTTTTGGCCGGTGCCGCTTTTTTGGCTGCCGGTTTGGCGGCCGGTTTCTTTGCTGTTGCCATCTAACACTCCTTAGAAGTTGAACACATTCACTTGTCACTACAGCTTGATGCCACGTGCAGTCAGAATTTGCACTTCCAAAGCGTGGTATCGACAGGCGATCGATTTGCCCAGAACCCGCTTGTAACGGGCGATACCGAGGCGCCGCTTGGTGAGGCTCATTCTAGTGATTTTTTTTACGGGTTCAATCAATCGCCCGGATATGGCGAAAACAATCCGTGCAAAAATGTAGCAGTCAAGCAAAATGTATCGGATCGATACAAAAATATGACGAGTGATGAATTTTCAACTCACGGGAAAAGTCAGCAAACAAGCCGCTCTCCGGCCATCATGGCACTTTGCGTTTCCCGATCACGAATAATGTGGATTTCTTTCTTGTCGATCAGGATTTCTGCCGCGCGCGGGCGGGAATTGTAGTTCGATGCCATGCTCATCCCATAGGCACCCGCTGAAAGCAGGGCCAGGAAGTCTCCTTCCCCGATGGTCAGGTCGCGCGCAAAGCCAAGAAAATCGCCGGTCTCGCAGACAGGACCGACGATATCGTAACGTCGGGCCGGTGCGTTCCGCGGGGTGACGGCGACGATGTCGTGATACGCCTCGTAGAGCGCGGGCCGCATCAGGTCGTTCATCGCGGCATCGACAATGGCAAAGTTCTTGTCTGTCCCCGGCTTCAGGTATTCGACCCGGGTGAGCAGCAGACCCGCGTTGCCGACCAGCGAGCGCCCCGGCTCCAATAGCAGCGTCTCGCGCCGCCCGGCAAAGCGCCTGGCGAGCTCGCGGCCGTAGACGGCGAGGTCGGGGGGAATTTCATCGCGGTAGCGGATACCGATGCCGCCGCCGAGATCGATGTGGCGCAAGACCATCCCCTCGGCCGCGAGCGTGTCGACCAGCGCCAGTACGCGATCGGCTGCATCGGTCAGGGGAAGCAGCTCGGTCAGCTGGGAGCCGATGTGGCAGTCAATGCCGGTGATCTCCAGATTGGGCAGGCTGGCGGCGAGCCGGTACAGTGCGGGCGCCTCGGCGATCGGCACGCCGAACTTGTTTTCCTTGAGGCCGGTGGAAATGTAGGGATGGGTCTTCGGGTCGACGTCGGGGTTGACCCGGAACGAGACCGGGGCGACCTTGCCAACGTCACTTGCCACGCGGCTGAGCCGGTGCAGTTCGCTGACCGACTCGACGTTGAAGCAGAGGATGCCCGCCGCCAGGGCGGCACGCATCTCGTCTGCGGTCTTGCCGACACCCGAGAACACGATTTTGCCCGGATCTCCGCCGGCGGCCAGTACGCGGGCCAGTTCGCCGCCCGAGACGATGTCGAAGCCGGCGCCGAGCCGGGCGAACAGGTTGAGAATGGCCAGGCTGGAATTGGCCTTGACCGCATAGCAGATCAGGTGCGGGGTGCTCGCAAATGCCCGGGTATAGTCCTGGTAGGCGGATTCGAGCGCCTGCCGGGAATAGACGTAAAGGGGCGTGCCGAAACGTTCGGCAAGCGTGTCCAGCGCCACGTCCTCAAGATGGAGGCGGCCGTCGATGCGATGCAAAGTGTTCAATTGGAAGTCCGTTGCGGTGCGGGGGGATTTTCGGGAAGATACAGGTTGCCCTTGGAGCCGCAGGCAGTCAGACCGAGCCCGCACAGCAACAGGGACACTATATATATGGTGCGCAGTTTCATGCGCGAAATGGTAGCACGGGACATCATGACGAAAAGCGAATCGAGCGAAGGCGAATTCAACCAGGCCGCCGGCGAGACCCTGGCCCGCATCGAGCAGGCGCTGGAAGACGCCGAGCTGGATTTCGAGACGCCGGCCGACGGCATCATCGAGGTCGAGTTCGACGACGGCAGCAAGCTCATCATCAACCGCCATGGCGTGGCACGCGAAATCTGGGTCGCCGCCCGCTCGGGCGGCTTCCACTTCAAGCCGCAAAGCACTGGCTGGGTCGACACGCGAAGCGGCGAGCCGCTCTACGACAAGCTGGCCGCGCTGATTGCCGCACAAGGCGGCGTCATGGTCCGTTTCTAGACGCATTTGAAAAGCCAGGCGCTTACCCTGTTCGATCTGGTCGAGCGGCTGTCGCTGCTGACCCGGGCCGACTTGCGGCAGGCGGGCGCGGCGCAGGGTCTGCAGCCGGTGCATCTGCAGGTGCTGTTCTACCTCAACCAGGCCAATCGTTTCAGCAACACGCCGCAGGCGCTGACCGAATATCTCGGCCTGACCAAGGGCACGGTGTCGCAGACCGTGCTGGTACTGGCGCGCCGTCGCCTGATTTCGCGTTATGCCGATCCGCGCGATGGCCGGGTGGTGCGATTGATCCTGACCGAAGGTGGCACCACCCTGCTGAAAACCCTGAGCGCAGGCAGCGCCTGGCGGGATATCGTGCAGACGGCGAGCCCGGCGCGGGTGACGTCGGCGATGGTGGTGCTGCGGCAGGTGCTGGCGCAGGTGCAGGCGCAAAGCGGCAAGCGCAGCTTCGGTGTGTGCGCGACCTGTCGCTACAACCAGCGGCTGGGACCGCGCAGTTATTTTTGCGGGTTGAAACAGGAAAAGCTCAGCAGTCCCGAAGTGCGGCGGATTTGCCGCGAACACGCCCCACCGGTGGTATCGGAGCCGGCTTAAATCCGCTGCCGCGCGCGAGCAATCGCCGCGCGCACCTGGGCGGGCGCGGTGCCGCCGAAGTGGTCGCGGGCAGCCAGCGAGCCCTCCAGCGTCAGCACGGCGTAGACGTCGTCGGCGATCACCGCGCTGAAGGTTTGCAGTTCCGCGAGCGGCAGGTCGGCCAGATCGCGCCCCGACGCTTCCGCCGCGCGTACCGCGCGCGCCACGACTTCGTGCGCGTCGCGGAAGGGCACGCCCTTCTTCACCAGATAGTCGGCGAGATCGGTCGCGGTGGCGAAGCCCTGCATCACCGCGGCGCGCATGGCGTCGGGCTTGACCGTCACGCCGGTGAGCATGTCGGCGTAGATCGCCAGCGTGTCGGTTAGCGTGTCGACGCTGTCGAACAGCGGCTCCTTGTCTTCCTGATTGTCCTTGTTGTAGGCGAGCGGCTGGCCCTTCATCAGGGTCAGCAGGGCGACCAGGTGGCCGTTGACGCGGCCAGTCTTGCCGCGCACCAGTTCGGGCACGTCGGGGTTCTTCTTCTGCGGCATGATGCTGGAGCCGGTACAGAAGCGGTCGGCGAGGTCGATGAAGCCGAAACGCGGGCTCATCCACAGGATCAGTTCTTCCGACAGGCGCGACAGGTGGGTCATCACCAGCGCGGCGGCGGCGGTGAATTCGATGGCGAAGTCACGGTCCGACACGGCGTCGAGCGAGTTCTCGCATACCGCCTCGAAGCCGAGTTCGCGCGCGACGTATTCCCGGTCGATCGGATAGCTGGTGCCGGCCAGTGCGGCGGCGCCGAGCGGCAGCCGGTTGACGCGGCGGCGGCAGTCGGCCAGGCGCTCGGCGTCGCGCGCCAGCATCTCGAAGTAGGCCAGCAGGTGGTGGCCGAAGGTGACCGGCTGCGCCACCTGCAGGTGGGTGAAGCCGGGCATCACGGTGTCGGCGTGCGCCTCGGCCAGATCGACCAGCGAGATCTGGCAGGCACGCACGCCGGCCAGGATACGGTCGATCGCATCACGCAGATAGAGGCGGATGTCGGTCGCCACCTGATCGTTGCGGCTGCGCCCGGTGTGCAGGCGCTTGCCGGCGTCGCCGATTTTCGCGGTCAGCGCGGCCTCGATGTTGAGATGGACGTCTTCCTTGTCCAATGACCAGTTGAAGCGGCCGGCGCGAATCTCCGCCAGCAGCTCGGCCATGCCGCCCCGGATCGCAGTGAGGTCGTCCTTGGACAGGAGGCCGACGTGGTGCAACATGGCGGCGTGCGCCAGCGAACCCTGAATATCGAACTCGGCCAGCCGATAATCGAAGGGAATCGACGCGGTGTAGCGTTTGACGATTTCGGAAACCGGCTCGGAAAAGCGGCCGGACCAGGCGGCAGGCGGCGTCGATGACGTGCTCATGGGGACGGAAGCGGGGAATGAAAAGAAAGAATCATAACAATCGACAGGTCGAATTACCGAACTTCTGCCACCTGGGGGTGAATCTGCGCATTGCGCTGACGGTGGAAGCCGCGATGATTGCCGGCGTGGTGGCGCGTGTGCCGGATGCGCCGACATTCTGGATCGAGTTCATCGCGCTGTCGGCGCTGGCGCAGCCGGCGCTGCTGCTGACGCTGCTGGCCTTGTGCGCGGCGGGACGCTGGCTGCGCGGACTGCCATACCGCATGGGCGTGGGCGCCACCCTGCTGCTCGGCATGGCGGTTCCCGTGCTGGCGACGCTGTGGTTCAGCCCGCTGCTGGCCGGATCACAGCCGGTTCCGCTGGCCGGCGTGGCGGCGTTCGCGCTGCTGCTCGGCGCCGGCCTGCTGGGCTATTTCAATCTGCGTGCCCGCGCCCTGTCGCCCGCCATCACCGAGGCGCGCCTGCAGGCGCTGCAGGCGCGCATCCGCCCGCATTTCCTGTTCAACAGCTTGAACGCGGTGCTGTCGCTGGTGCGCAGCGACCCGCGCCGCGCCGAGCACGCGCTGGAAAACATGGCCGACCTGTTCCGTGCGCTGATGAGCGATGCCCGCCAATTGACCCCGCTGGAAGACGAGGTGGCGCTCACTCGCGCCTATCTGGAACTGGAGCAGTTGCGCCTGGGCGACCGTCTGCAGGTGGTCTGGCACATCAGCAAAATGCCGGCTGACGCGCTGATCCCCCCGCTGGTGATCCAGCCGCTGGTCGAAAACGCGGTCTATCACGGTATCGAGCCGCAACCGGAAGGGGGCGAAATCAGCCTCAATCTCTACCGCAGTGCCGACCAGGTCCATATCGTGGTGCGCAATCCGATTGCCGCCGACGCCGGCCACCACAAGGGCAACCGGATCGCGCTGGCGAATATCCGCGAACGCCTGTTGCTGCACTTCGACCTCGACGCCCGGCTCAAGTTGGAACCGCTGGGCGCCGTTTATCAGGTGCATATCGTCCTGCCCTATACCCGTGAACGCACCCAACCCGCCCCTGCGCGTCCTCATCGTCGATGACGAGGCGCCCGCGCGCCACCGCCTGCGCGACGTGCTGGCGGATTGTGCGGACCGGCTGTCCGTCGACATTGTCGGCGAGGCGGAAAATGGACTGGATGCGCTGAATCGGGCCCAGCAACAGCCGGTCGATACGGTATTGCTCGACATCCGCATGCCCGGCATGGACGGGCTGGAGTGCGCGGCCCATCTGAACAGGCTGGACAAACCGCCAGCCATCATTTTCAGTACGGCCTACGAGGCCTATGCCTGCCAGGCATTCGATCTCAATGCCGTCGACTACCTGTTGAAACCGGTCCGCACCGATCGTCTCCTGCGCGCCCTGTCGCGGGCGCACAGCCTGAGCGACAGCGTATTGCAACGGCTGCAGGCGGCGCATCCCAGGGCGCGCACGCATCTTTCCGTCAATGAAAAAGGCCGTATCGTACTGATTCCGGTGACCGACATCCTGTATCTCAAGGCCGAACTCAAGTACGTCACCGTGCGTACCGCCGCCCGCGAGTTCCTCATCGAGGAATCGCTCACTCGTCTGGAAAACGAATTCGACGCGGTCTTTTTGCGCATTCATCGCAATTGCCTGGTCGCCAGTGCCCGCATCCGGGAAATCGGCAAGCTGCCGGGTGATGAAGAGGGTCATTTTTTGCGGCTGGACGGGCTGGACGAACGTTTGACGGTCAGCCGGCGACAGTATTCCGCCCTGCGCGAGGCGCTCCGGTCCGGTTGACGGCGCGGGGCATCCCGCCGCGGTCACGGCGGACGTGTAGCGGGTGGGCCACCCGCGCAATGACCGCGAAGCAGGCGGATTCCCGGACAGCATGAAAAATAAATCCGTTTTATATCATGGACTTGAGCGCTCTCTACGACTAAAGTCGTATAGCCGGATTGCACCCCGCCTCGTAGCATGGGCGGGCTTGCTGTGAGGCAGCAGGCAGAAGTTCTCCATCAACCCTGCCCGGCTCTTGCCGGGCATTTTTTTGCGCGCCTTGCCAGGCGCGCCGGCCTGGAGGTGGACGTTCCCTGCTCGCCCGGCAGGGGGAAGCGTTGGCCGGGGGAAGGGATTCGCGAACCTATGCCCTGCCGAAGGTCGATGCGCGTCGTTCCGCCAGGCAGGCGATCGCGCTTTGCTTGCGGCCTGCCTGCGCCGGGGCGTAAATCTGATATCGTTCTTTCTGGACAAGGGGGGATGGCTGCTTTCCATCTTTCGAGCGGCCAGTCAAAAGGCGGGGAGGCCAGCGCATTCCGCCCCGCCAACCGGCGTCACTCAACCTTGCACTTCATTCTTGAATCCGCCCATCATGAAAAACGATATTCCGGATCTCTCCGAAACCGAACTTGCCAGCGAAACCGTTTTCAAGGGACGGCTGATGCATGCCAGACGCGACCGCGTACGCCTGCCCGACGGCGGTGAATCGACCCGCGAATACATCGTCCATCCCGGCGCTGTCGCCATCATTCCGGTGTTCGACAACGGCGACCTGCTGCTGGAACGCCAGCATCGTTATCCGCTGCGCCGCGATTTCATCGAACTACCGGCCGGCAAGATCGATCCCGGCGAGGACGATCTCAGCTGCGCGAAAAGAGAACTGGAAGAGGAAACCGGTTATACCGCGAGCGAGTGGCGCGAAGTCACCACCATCTATCCCTGCATCGGCTATTCCGACGAGCGGCTGGCGTTCTACCTGGCGCGCGGGCTGGAGCCCGGCAAGCACGGTCGCGACCCCGATGAGTTCCTGGAAATCCTGCGGGTGCCGTTCGGCGAGGCGATGGACTGGGTGCGCCATGGCAGGATCTGTGAAACCAAGACCGTGATCGGGCTGTTCTGGCTGGAAAAGCTGCTCGAACAGGGCTGGTGAGCGGAGCATGTCCACACCGTTCCGGCTGCTTCTCTCGGTTGCCGCGTTCTTCGGGGTGTGGCTGCTCGTGTTCTATGTCTCGTTGATGCTGCTTCCCGACGCGCTCGCCTGGCTGCAACCGCTGGCGGCGCTCGGCTTTGCCATCTGGATGGCGCGTCGCGTGTGGAGGCAGCTGGAAGTGATCACGGATGCCAGCCTGCCTGTTTTCGTCGGGATCGGTGCGGCGGCGCTGGGGGGGCTGGGATTCGTCGCCGGCTTTTTCGGGCCGATGATCTTCGCGCCTGGCGCGAACCAGGGGCCCCTGCTCGGTATTTTCATCACCGGTCCCGGGGGCGCGCTGCTGGGCGCGCTGGTCGGCTGGCTGGTTTGGCTGAAACAGCGCGCCTGACGCCTCCGCTTGCGTCAATCCGGGGTATAGGCCAGATTCGGCGCCAGCCAGCGCTCCGCTTCCTGCAGCGTCCAGTCCTTGCGGCGCGCGTAGTCCTCGACCTGATCGCGCCCGAGCTTGGCCACGGCGAAATACCGGCTGTCGGGATGCGAAAGGTAGAAACCCGACACGGCCGCTCCGGGCCACATGGCGAAGTTCTCGGTCAGCACCACGCCGATTCTGTCCGTGGCGTCGAGTATGGCGAACAGGGGGGCTTTTTCGCTGTGCTCGGGACAGGCCGGGTAGCCGGGCGCCGGGCGGATGCCCTGGTATTTTTCCGCGATCAGATCGTCATTGCTGAGCGCCTCCTCGCTGATATAGCCCCAGAACTCCTTGCGTACCCTTAAGTGCAGGTGCTCGGCGAAGGCTTCGGCGAGCCGGTCGCACAGCGCCTTGAACAGAATCGCCGAATAGTCGTCGTGCGCGGCTGCGAAAGCCTTGGCGCGCTCGTCCTCGCCGATGCCCGCCGTCACCACGAAGGCGCCCAGATAATCCTTCAGGCCGCTCGTTTTGGGAGCGATGTAATCGGCGAGGCACAGGTTGGGGCGGCCTTCGGGTTTTTTCGCCTGCTGGCGCAGGTTGTGCCAGGTCGCCAGCGTGGCCGAACGCGACTCGTCGGCATAGATCTCGATATCGTCGTCGCCCACCGTGTTGGCGGGGAAGAGACCGAATACGGCACGCGCTTCCACCCAGTTTTCCGCGATCATCTTCTTCAGCATGGCCTGGGCTTCGGCAAAGAGCTTGCTTGCCTCGGTGCCCACGACTTCGTCGCTGAGGATTCCCGGGAACTTGCCGTGCAGTTCCCACGAGGCGAAGAACGGTGTCCAGTCTATGACTTCGGCAATCGTCGCCAGATCGTAGGCTTTCAGTGCCTGGATGCCGGGCTGATGTGGCACCGGCGGCGTGTAGCCGGCCCAGTCGATCCTGAACTTGTTGGCGCGCGCGTCGGCCAGCGACAGCATGATCGTGTCGGATTTGCGGTTGAGGTGGCGTTCGCGCGTTTTGGCATAGTCCGCGCGGATGCCGGCGGCAAAGGCGTCGCGCAGTTCGTTCGATAGCAACTGGGTGCAGACGCCGACCGCGCGCGAGGCGTCCTTGACGTGCACCACGGCATGCTCGTAGTGCGGCTCGATCTTCACGGCAGTGTGTGCCAGCGAGGTGGTGGCGCCGCCGATCAGCAGCGGCAGGGTGAAGCCCTGGCGCTGCATTTCGCGGGCAACGTGCCCCATTTCCTCCAGCGACGGCGTGATCAGGCCGGACAGGCCGATGATGTCGGCCTGGTGTTCCCTGGCGGCGTCGAGGATCTTTTGCGCCGGCACCATGACGCCCAGATCCACGATGTCGTAACCGTTGCAGCCGAGCACCACGCCGACGATGTTCTTGCCGATGTCGTGAACGTCGCCCTTGACCGTGGCCATGACGACCTTGCCCGCGCTTTGCGCATCGCCCACGCGTTTATCGGCTTCGATGTAGGGAATGAGATGCGCCACCGCCTGCTTCATCACGCGGGCGGATTTGACCACCTGCGGCAGGAACATCTTGCCGGCGCCGAACAGGTCGCCGACCACGTTCATGCCGGCCATCAGCGGGCCTTCGATGACGTGCAGCGGGCGTTCGGATTGCTGCCGCGCTTCCTCGGTGTCCTCGACGATGAACTGGGTGATGCCCTGTACCAGCGCGTGGCTGATCCGCTCGTTCACCGGCAACTGGCGCCAGGACAGGTCTTCGACCTTTTCCCTGGCGCCGCCCTTGACGTTCTCGGCAAACGTTACCAGCCGCTCGGTCGAATCGGCACGCCGGTTCAACAGCACGTCCTCGACGCGTTCCTTCAGTTCCGGGTCGAGGTTGGCGTAGACGCCGAGCTGGCCGGCGTTGACGATGCCCATGTCCATGCCGGCCTGGATCGCGTGATAGAGGAAGGCGGTGTGGATCGCCTCGCGCACCGCGTCGTTGCCGCGAAACGAGAAGCTCACGTTCGACACCCCGCCCGAGACGTGGGCGTGCGGCAGATTCTGGCGGATCCAGCGCGTGGCTTCGATGAAATCCACGGCGTAGCTGGCGTGCTCCTCGATGCCGGTGGCGATCGCGAAGATGTTGGGATCGAAGATGATGTCCTCGGCCGGAAAGCCGACGGTTTCGGTCAGCAATTTGTAGGCGCGGGCGCAGATCTCGGTCTTGCGCGCGTAGGTGTCGGCCTGGCCTGTTTCGTCGAAGGCCATCACGATCACCGCCGCGCCGTAGCGCCGGCACAGCCTGGCGCGCTCGATGAATTCGGCCTCGCCTTCCTTCATGGAAATTGAATTGACGATGCCCTTGCCCTGGATGCACCGGAGGCCGGCTTCGATGACGCTCCACTTCGACGAGTCGAGCATGATCGGCACCCGCGCGATGTCGGGCTCCGAGGCGATCAGGAGGAGGAAACGCACCATCGCCGCCTCGGCGTCGAGCATGCCTTCGTCCATGTTGATGTCGATCACCTGCGCGCCGTTTTCCACCTGCTGGCGCGCCACCGACAGGGCGTCGTCGTAGCGGCCTTCGAGGATCATCCGCGCAAACGCCTTGGAGCCGGTGACGTTGGTGCGCTCACCGACGTTGACGAAGAGGCTGTCGCGGCCGATGTTGAAAGGCTCCAGCCCGGACAGGCGCAACGCCGGTTCCAGCGTTGGCGGGACGCGTGGCGAAACCCCTTCGACCGCCTGGGCGATCGCGGCGATGTGGGCCGGCGTGGTGCCGCAGCAGCCGCCGACGATGTTGAGCAGTCCGGCGCGCGCCCATTCGCCGATATGCACGGCCATTTCTGCGCCGTCCATGTCGTATTCGCCGAAGGCATTCGGCAGGCCGGCGTTGGGATAGGCCGAAATCAGCACGTCGGCCTTGTTCGACAGTTCTTCGACGTACTGGCGTAGCAGATCGGGGCCGAGCGCGCAGTTGAAGCCGATGGAAAGCGGCCGCGCGTGGCGTACCGAATTCCAGAACGCCTCGCCGGTCTGGCCGGATAGCGTGCGCCCGGAGGCGTCGGTGATGGTGCCGGAGACCATGACCGGCAGCCGCAACGAGTGGGCCTCGAAGTATTCCTCGATGGCGAACAGCGCCGCCTTGGCGTTCAGCGTGTCGAAAATGGTTTCGACGATCAGGATGTCGACGCCGCCCTTGACGAGACCGTCGATCGCTTCCAGATACGCCGCGCGCAACTGTTCGAAGGTGACGTTGCGAAAGCCGGGGTCGTTCACGTCCGGCGAGAGGGTGGCGGTGCGCGAGGTCGGCCCGAGTACGCCGGCAACGAAGCGCGGCTTGTCCGGGTTCTGTGCGGTCGCCTCATCGGCGGCTTCGCGGGCGAGCCGGGCCGCGGCGAAGTTGAGCTCCGGCACCAGGTGTTCCATGTGGTAGTCCGCCATGGAAATGGCGGTGGCATTGAAGCTGTTGGTTTCCAGGATGTCCGCGCCTGCGGCCAGATACCTGTTGTGGATCTCCCGGATGATGTGCGGCTGCGTCAGCGAGAGCAGGTCGTTGTTGCCCTTGAGGTCATGTGCAAAATCGGCGAAGCGCGTGCCGCGGAAGTCGGCTTCGGTCAGCTTGTAGGACTGGATCATCGTTCCCATTGCCCCGTCGATGATCAGGATGCGTTGGGCGAGCTGTGAACGGAGCAGGGCGGCGCGATTGGACATGATGCGGACGGACGGAGGCAAACCTGAATGGTATCACTGCCGGACATGGCGTCCGGTTGTGGCTGTCGAGATGTCGGCGTTGCCGTCCGGCTTGCCGCATGGCCAGGGGCGGCCCTGCGCCAGACCGGCATATATCAGGTGCCTCGGGGCTGGTCCGGTATTTGCAGCACGCTTGCCACGCACACAACGCCATGAGCATCCGGATGACGCCAAGAAAACGATGGGCCCCTGTTCTGCTGGTTCTCCTGCTGGGTGCGCTGTCGCCGCCTCTGGCGTGCGCGGCCGGCCGCGAGGAGAAAGCCTCGGGGTATTACGAGGATGCGCTGGTACGAATGCAGCACCAGGATACCCAGGGCGCCATCGTACAGTTGAAGAACGCCCTGCAGCAGGACAGCAAGATGCTGCCTGCCCTGGTCCTGCTGGGCAAGGCCTACCTCGATAGCGGCGCGCCGCTGGGCGCGGAGCGCGTATTGGCGGATGCGGAGCGGCTGGGCGCGGACCGGTCGCAGATCATCGCCATGCAGGTCGAGGTCTATAACCTGCTGGGCAGGAACCAGGCCTTGCTGGAGCGTTTTTCGCCCGACGGACTGCCGCCCGAGGTGAAATACAAGGTGCTCGTCACGCGCGCCTATGCGCAGATCGACCTCGAACAGACGCGCGCGGCGATCCAGTCGCTGGAGCAGGCCCGGCAGCTCGATCCCGCCAATCCGGCCGCATTGGTTGCGCAGTCCATGGCCTATTTGCGCGGCGGAAATTTTGCCGAGGCGGCGGCCATGGCGCAACGGGCCATTACCAGTAAACCGGCCGATCCTTCCGGCTGGAACATGAAAGGTTCGATCGCCCATGCGCAGGGCAATGCCCCGGATGCACTGGCGGGCTACGGCAAGGCGCTGGCGCTGAAGCCCGATTATCTGGATGCGCTGATTGCCCGGGCGTCCTTGCTGTTCGATCTCAACCGCGACCAGGAAGCGGCGCGGGACGTGGCCGTGCTGAAACAGAAGTTTCCGGGTGACCCGCGAAGCGCCTATCTGCAGGCACTCCAGGCCGGACGGCAAGGGCAGGACAAGGCAGCGCGCAGTGCGCTCGTCGCGGCGGCGAGCGCGCTGGATGCGCTGCCCTTCGAGGCGGTGCAGACGCGTCCGCAACTGGTGCTGCTGGGCGGCATTGCCCATTACAGCCTGGGCCAGAATGAGAAGGCCAAGACCTATCTGGGCAGCTACCTCAAGAAATACCCCCAGCACATGGGCGCGCGCAAGATCATGACCGCCATCCTCATGAGCGAGAAGGATTACGCCAAGGCCATCGCGTTTCTGGAAGGCCCGGCACGGGCGCGGCCCAACGATCCGCAGGCGCTGTCCTTGCTGGCAACCGCCTACATGGCGCTGGGTCAGCATGCCAGGGCGGTTTCGCTGCTCGAGCAGGCCGAGGGGATGAACGGCGGCAATACGCCGGATATCGCCGCGAATTTCGGCTTGAGCCTGATTGGGGTCGGGCAGGAGGCGCAGGGCATGGCGCAGCTGCAAAAGGCCTACGCCAAAACGCCGGGCCGTGCCTATTCGGGCGTGCCGCTGGCCATCATGTATCTCAAGCAGAATCAGGCCAAGCCGGCCATACAGGTATTGCAGGCCGTACTCAGGAACGAACCGCAAAATCTCACCGTGCTGAACCTCCTGGCGGTGGCGCACGGCGTGGCGAAAGACACGGCTGGCGCCCGAAAAGCCTATGAACAGGTGCTGGCGAAGAACCCGGGCTTTACCCCGGCGACGCTCAATCTGGCGCGCCTGGACCGATATGAAGGCAAGCCGGAAGACGCGCGCCGCCGTCTGCTGTCCGTGCTCAAGGATCAGCCGAAGAACCTGGATGCGCTGTACGAACTGGCCCAGCTGGAGCTGGCCGCCGGGCGTACACCCGAGGCCGTGCGCTGGCTGGAGAAGGCGCGTTCGTTCAATCCGCAGAGCCTGCGGCCCAACCTCATGCTGGTCGATCTGTATCTGGGCACGGGCGACGCGCAGAAAGCATTGAACATCGCCAAGGACGCGCAGGCGTCCAATCGGGATAATCTGCAGGCCCTGGCGGCGCTGGGCCGGTGCTATCTGGCCATCGGCAATCGCGGCCTGGCGCGCGAAAACTTCAAGCGCATCACCCAGCTGGCGGGCTTCGATGCCGACTGGCAACAGCGTGCGGCCGAGTTCCAGATCAGCGCGGGCGATTACGAAGGCGCGCGCTATTCGCTGGACAAGGCCTTGCTGAGCAAACCGGGCTACTTTCCGGCGCTGCTGCTCAAGGCCGGCCTTGAAAAATACTCGGGCAACCTGGAGGCGGCCGACAGGCAGGCGCGCACCCTCGCTGCCCAATATCCCCGCGCCGCCGCCGTGCAGCAGCTGCTCGGCGACATCGCCATGCAACGCCAGCGTTATGGGGAGGCCCTCACGGCCTACGCTGCCGCCTACCATATCGAGAAAAACGCGACGCACGCGATCGGTTTGTACAACGCTTATAACGCGTCGGGCGACCCGGCCAAGGCGCTGGCATTCATCCAGTCCTGGGTCGGCGGCAATCCGGCGGATCCCGCTGCCCGCCGCGTCCTGGCCGGGGCCTATATCCAATCAGGACGGCTGGATCTCGCGCAACAGCATTACGAAACCCTGAGCCGGCAACTGCCCAACGACGCCGGCATCCACAACGATCTGGCCTACGTCATGCTCAAGCGCCGCCAGCCCGGCGCGCGGGCCGTGGCGGAGCGGGCCTATCAACTGGCGCCGAGCGATGCCAATGTGGCCGATACCCTGGGCTGGGCCCTGGTGGAAGCCGGCCAGGTCGAGAAGGGCCTGCGCTATCTGCGCGAGGCCCAGGTGCGGTCGCCTGAAAATCCCGAGATACGCGACCACCTGACCGAAGCGCTGAAGCGCAAACAGGCGGGCGGCAGATAGGGGCCTGGCGCGGGCGTCGGGGATGCAGTCGGTTTTCTTTACACAATACGCCACGAAGCGCTGTGTCTGGCCAAAGTTAATTAACTATCTGATTGATAGATAAAGAAAAACAATTTTTGGTATGGCTGTTGCTTCATATGTGATGTGTATTCCTGGGGATGAAGGACAAATCAAAATGACTAGAAAATTCTGGCAGGCAATCAGGGCGGCGGGTGTTCTGACAATCGGACTGGGGGTCGTGAACGTTGCGCAGGCCACGTATTCCTCGAGCCACGGCAGTAATTGCGGCGGGGGCGGCACGAACAACCCCAATTGCGATACCTGGACCTTCAACAACCAGACCAGCAATACGCAGGGCGGCATTACCGCCACGGCTTCCGGCTGGTCCAATACGGTCGGCTCCGCCAACATTCTGCTGGACAGTGCCTACATCACCCTGAATGGCAGCAGCGGTCTGGGAGTCCGGAACAACGATTGCACGGGTTACTCAAATTGCACGGGCGGCACGACGGGCCGGGACACCAACGAAGGGGTCAGCCCCGAGCATTCGATCGATAACAATGGCCGGGTGGACTCCATCCTGTTCTCGTTCACGGACAAGGTGAATCTCACGTCCTTCTCCGCGGGTTGGGTCTCGACCGACTCCGACTTCACGGTTCTGGCGTATACGGGAGCAGGTAACCCGGCCAGCCTCGCCAACCAGTCGTATGCGGGGCTGCTGTCCAATGGCTGGTCGCTGATCGGGAATTTTCTCGGGGGCACCAGCACGGGCGCCCATGACTTTGCCAACAATACCTATTCCAGCTACTGGCTGATTGGCGCGCTGAACACGTTTGTCGGGGGCGATCCGGCCAAGGCAGGAAACGACTATTTCAAACTGATCTCGCTGGCGGGCTGTACCTGCGACAACGCGCCGCCCGGAACCCCGGGCTGCAGCACGGGTGGCGGCGGCGGTGGCGTACCCGAACCCGGTACCCTGCTGCTGATGGGCGCCGGATTGTTGGGTCTGACGCGCTTCCGTACACGCCGCGTGCTTCATCCTGCCGTCTGACATATCCGGCAGCAAACATGCAAGGTCCCGCTTGTCGGGGCCTTTTGTTTTTTGGGGAATGAGCCCGATCTGCTAGGGTTGATATTGACGTGACAGTGGAGCGCGAGATGAAACACCTCACCCCCCGGGAAGCCCATGATTTTCTGCGACTGCACCCCGAAGCGGTGTTCATCGACTGCCGCTCGGAAATCGAATACCTGTTCGTTGGCCATCCGACGGGGGCGATCCATATCGCCTGGCAGGATGGGCCGGACTGGGACGTCAATCCGGATTTTCTGGGGCATTCGCGCAAGGCGGCATCAGTCGACCGGCCGGTGGTGCTGATCTGCCGATCGGGGCGGCGCTCGATGGATGCCGGGCGTTATCTCGAGAAATACGGCTTTCCCGATGTCTACAACGTGCTGCACGGCTTTGAGGGCGACATGGACGACACACGCCACCGCAGTGTGAAAAACGGCTGGCGGTTCGATGGCTTGCCGTGGGAGCAGACGTAAGGCAGGCACTCAGGTCAGCGATACCCCCAGCCAGGTTCCGATGAAATACGTCGCGAGCCCTGCTGCGCCGCCAATACCCAGCATGCGCACGCCGCTCAGGAGGGCGCGCCGACCGGTGAACAAACTCATGCTGGCGCCGACGGCGAACAATCCCAGTGCGCTCAGTCCGATCGAGACAGGCAGCGCGTGATCGTATTCGAACAGGAAGGGCACTAACGGCAGGGCGGCGCCCGCGGTGAAAGCGGAAAACGATGTGATCGCCGCCACCCAGGGCGAGCCGAGTTCGTCCGGATTCAGCCCGAGTTCCTCGCGTGCAAGGGTGTCAAGCGCACGCTCGGGATCCTGCATGAGGGTATCGGTCAGCCGCTTCGCCTCGGCCGCGTCCATGCCCTTGGCGGCATAGATCAGCGCCAGCTCGGCCGCCTCTTCCCGGGGATACTTCTCCAGCTCGTCGCGTTCGAGACCAATCTGGTATTCGAACATTTCGCGCTGCGAGCGCACCGACACATACTCGCCTGAGGCCATCGAGAATGCGCCCGCCAGCAACCCGGCCACGCCGGTCAGAACGATGATCGATGGTTCCGCCGCGGCCCCGGCTACCCCGTAGATCAGCGCTGCGTTGGATACCAGTCCGTCATTGATGCCAAATACGCCCGCCCGCAAGGCATTGCCCGCTGCGCCGTTCTGGTGCCGTTTGCCGATATCGTCCCGCTGCAGCGGCATGGGGTGCGGTGAATGCTGTGTGTAGAGCGTCATGCCGCGCACTTTCATCGCCGCCAGGATGCCGCGCATCGCACGCGGCTTGAACCTGCGGGTGAGATGCGCGACGATGCGTGCCCGCAGACCGGGCTGGAACGGCGTGGGAGGCCTGTCGCCTTGTTGAGCGATCAGGGCATGCCAGATCTTCGCCTGCTCGTCGGCGGCTTGCGCCAGTTCGTTGAACAGCGCTTCGCGCGGCGTGCCGCGCTCGCACTCCGCCACCACGCGGTATAGCCAGGCCGACTGCTTTTCTTCCCGCCAGGATGCGTAGGGATCGCTCATGCGGAGGCCCGCCGGTACTGGATGGCTTCCGCCAGATGCGCAGGCGCGATCGCGTCGCTGCCTGCCAGATCGGCGACACTGCGCGCGAGCCGGAGTACCCGGTGATACGCCCGGGCCGACAGATTCAGACGGGCGATCGCCTGTTTGAGCAGGGTTTCCCCGGCCGCATCCAGGCGGCACAACCGTTCGATCTCCTGGGTCCCGAGCGCCGCATTGGGCTTGCCCTGCCGCGGCAGCTGGCGCGCGCGCGCCCGCTGCACACGGTCGCGGATCACCGCGCTGGACTCGCCTGCACCGGCCTGCATCAGTTCATCCTGCGTCAACGCCGGCACGCTGATCTGGATATCGATACGGTCGAGCAGCGGCCCGGAAATGCGTCCACGGTAGCGCGCGATCTGATCCGGCGTGTCGCGGCAGGCCTGGGTCGGATGGCCGAGATAACCGCAGGGACAAGGGTTCATCGCCGCGACCAGCTGGAAACGTGCCGGGAAATCGGCCTGCCGCGCCGCGCGGGAAATCGTGATATGGCCGGTTTCCAGCGGCTCGCGCAGCACCTCCAGCACCTGCCGTGAAAACTCCGGGAGTTCGTCGAGAAACAGCACGCCGTGGTGGGCCAGTGAAATCTCGCCCGGCCGCGGACTGCTGCCGCCGCCCACCAGCGCGGCCGCCGAGGCGGTGTGATGCGGTGCGCGGAAGGGGCGGCGCTGCCAGTGTTCGTGGCGAAACCCGCCGTTGAGCGAAGCGACGGCAGCGGCTTCCAGCGCCTCGGTTTCATCCATCGCCGGCAGGATGCCCGGAAAACGGGCGGCCAGCATCGACTTGCCGGTGCCGGGCGGTCCGGCCATCAGGATTGAATGCCCGCCGGCAGCGGCGACTTCGAGCGCACGCCGGGCAGCGGCCTGGCCCTTGACGTCGGAAAAATCGGGGTAATCGGGTACGAACGGTATGTTGTCCGGCGCGGGTATGGCCAGTGTCGTGTTCCCCGCGATCCAGGCGCAGACATCCAGCAGGCTCGCCGCGCCCAAGGTTTCGACGCCGCTGACCAGCGCGGCTTCGCCGGCCGAGACGGACGGCAGCACCAGCTGCCGCCCGGCGGCACGTGTGGCGAGGGCCATCGCCAGCGCACCGCGCACGGGGCGCAGCGTTCCGGTCAGCGCCAGTTCACCGGCGAATTCGGCATGCATGAGCTTGTCGGCAGGAATCTGGCCCGAGGCGGCAAGAATCGCCAGTGCGATCGGCAGGTCGAAACGCCCGGATTCCTTGGGCAGATCGGCCGGAGCGAGGTTGACCGTGATGCGCCGCGCCGGGAATTCGTAATGCGCATTCTGGATCGCCGCGCGCACGCGATCGCGCGCTTCCTTGACTTCGGTCTCCGGCAGGCCGACCAGCGTGAAGGCCGGCAGCCCGTTCGCCAGATGCGCCTCGACCACCACTTCCGGCGCATGCATGCCGTTCAGCGCCCGGCTGATGACGACGGCGACGGCCATCTTATACGGTACGCTGTTTTTCCAGTGCGGCCAGACGCGTTTCGAGTTGCGCGAGTTTTTCCTGCGTGCGCGTCAGCACTTCAGTCTGCACGTCGAATTCCTCGCGGTTCACCATGTCCAGCTTGCCGAGCATCGACGTGACGCCTGCCTTGAGGTTTTGCTCGAAGTCCCGCGCGGGCGATTGTTTCAGGGCTTCTCCCAGCTTGTTGACCAGATCGTCGATGAAGGGGGGAGTGGGAAATTTCGGATTCGGATTCATGACGGCCTCCTTGAATGGAGAGAGAGTGTAACAAGCACGGTGCTTCGTGGTGTAACGGCGCTGCCGGGTCGGGATGGGCACGAAAAGAGAGCATGGTGATTTCAGCACGCACCATGAAAGAGCGATTTACCTGGGGCGTGATAGAGATATTGCGGTATGTGATTGTTATAAAAAGACAAAAAAACTGGCATGCCTCATGCTGAGTGTTGAGTGCGATGTTGCGCATTCTCATTCAAACAGGGAACACTCATGAAAAAACTCGTACACACTTTGGCTCTGGCCGGTCTGGTGGGCGTGCCCGCCTTCGCCATGGCGGATGAACCCGCTTCGCCGCATACCCTGAGCGCCAATGTCGGCCTCGTCTCCAATTATGTTTTTCGCGGGATTTCCCAGACGGGCGGTGAGGCCGCCATTCAGGGAGGTTTCGACTATGCGCACAGCAGCGGCTTCTACCTCGGCACCTGGGGGTCCAACGTAGGCTGGCTGACGGAATTCCAGGGATATGACAGCGGCAGCATGGAACTCGATCTCTATGGCGGCTACCGCCATCACATCGGGCCTGTCAGCTATGACGTGGGAGCGATCCGCTACATGTATCCGGGCAGCAAGAACAACACCAATCCCGCGAACACCACGCTTCCTGGCGCCTGGACTTCGGAAGCCTATCTTGCCGCGGGCTGGAAATGGTTCACCGCCAGGTATTCCTACGCGCTGAGCGATTCGGTATTCGGTGTCGGTCCGAATGCCAATGGCTCCTACTATGTCGATCTTTCCGGCAGCCTGCCTGTCGGCGAAACCGGCCTGACCCTGGGCGCGCACTGGGGCACCTTCCACTTCAGGAATGTGAGCGCGGCGAACTACGACGACTGGAAAATCAGCGCAGCCTATGACATGGGCAAGCTGGGCAAACTGGGCGACGGCGTGACCCTCGGGGTGGCGTACACCGACACCAATGCCGACAAGGGTTTCTGGACGCAAGGCAATGGCGAGTACCTGGGCAAGGGCACGACCACCGTGTCGATTTCCAGGGCGTTCTAATGCGCGGGCCAAGCGGGGCGGCGCACGCGGCTGCTCCATTATTTTTCCTGCCCTGATTCGGGAGACATCATGAAACTTGTCACAGCAATCATCAAGCCGTTCAAACTGGACGAGGTGCGCGAGGCGTTGTCCGCCATCGGCGTCACCGGCTTGACGGTCACGGAAGTGAAAGGGTTCGGGCGCCAGAAAGGCCACACCGAACTGTATCGCGGCGCGGAATACGTGGTCGATTTTCTGCCCAAGGTGAAGATCGAGGTGGCCATCAAGGCCGAGTGGCTGGAGCGCGTGATCGAGACGATCGAGACATCCGCCAATACCGGCAAGATCGGCGACGGCAAGATTTTCGTCGCCAGCCTGGAACAGGTCGTGCGCATCCGCACGGGCGAGTCCGGCCCTGAGGCCCTGTGAGGAGCACGATATGAAAAAGTTATTCGCTTGGTTGGGCCTGGTGTGTGTGCTGCTGCTCCCCCGTCTCGTTCTGGCCGAAGATGCGGCTTCGGCGCCGGGGATCGCAGCACCGGCAGCGATGGTCTCCGCGGCCGCGGCACCCAGGCTGGATTCCGGTGCCACGGCCTGGATGATGACCTCCACCGCCCTGGTTCTGCTGATGACGATCCCCGGTCTGGCCCTGTTTTATGGCGGCATGGTGCGGAAGAAGAATGTCCTCGGCACCCTCATGCAAAGCTTCGCCATCACCGCCATGATCACGGTGCTGTGGATGGTGGCGGGCTACAGCATTGCCTTCGATACGACGGGGATGGAGAAAGGCGTCATCAACGTCCACTCCTTCTTCGGCGGCCTCTCCAAGGCCTTCCTGTACGGAATCGGCAAGGATAGTCTGACCGGCAGCATTCCGGAGTCGGTGTTCATGACCTTCCAGATGACCTTTGCGATCATTACCCCGGCCCTCATTACCGGGGCCTTTGCGGACCGCATGAAATTTTCGGCGATGATGGCGTTCACGGCGCTGTGGTCGCTGCTGATCTATGCGCCGATCGCCCATATGGTCTGGTCGGGCGACGGCGGCTTCATGTGGGATATGGGCGTACTGGATTTTGCCGGAGGCACCGTGGTGCACATCAATGCCGGGGTGGCGGGGCTGGTGGCGGCTCTGGTGCTGGGCCCCCGCCTCGGTTATGGCAGGGAGCCCATGGCACCGCATAATCTGACGCTGACGGTGATCGGTGCGGCCATGCTGTGGGTCGGCTGGTTCGGTTTCAACGCGGGCTCTGCCGCGGCGGCCGATGGCCGGGCGGGGATGGCCATGGCCGTCACCCAGATCGCCACCGGTGCGGCGGCACTGGGCTGGATGTTTGCGGAATGGATAGGCAAGGGCAAGCCGAGCGTGCTCGGCATCGCCTCCGGCGCGGTCGCCGGGCTGGTGGCCATCACGCCGGCTTCCGGTTTTGTCGGCCCCACGGGCGGTCTCGTCATCGGCCTCGTGGCCGGCGTGGTGTGCTTCTGGTCGGCCACGTCACTCAAGCGCATGCTGAAATATGACGACTCCCTGGATGCCTTCGGGGTGCATGGCATCGGCGGCATCGTCGGCGCCCTGCTCACCGGCATCTTTGCCGTGGAATCCATCGGCGGCACCCAGGGGAGCCTGCTCCAGTTCATGATCCAGCTGAAAGGGACAGCGATCACCATCGTCTACACGGCCATCGGTACCTACCTCATCCTGAAGGCGCTGGATTGGGCCATGGGCTTGCGGGTCACCGAGGAGCAGGAACGCGAGGGGCTGGATATCGCTCTGCATGGCGAACGGATAGAGTAGGCAGGTCAAATCAAAGGCAAGACGCCCTGCCCGACACGTTCTCGCCGGGCGTCTTGCCTCGCCGATGTTGCGGATGGCATGTCCGGATGTCGGCCCGCATCAGCAGGAGAAGCGGGCCGGATGCAATTCCGTGTCAGTGGGCAGGCACGGCGGGAGGCGGGCTTGCTGCGGGCGCGACAGGCACGGGCAGCACGATGCCCGGTTCGAGATCTTCCGGGAAGCCTTCGGGGCTGGGAGGCTGCTTGATCGCCGGATCCGCCTGGCTGGTCGCATCGTCCGGCTTCTCTTTCACGGGCGCATGCGGCGCGGCGGGCACAGGCGCGGGAGCCGGTGCTGCGGGTGTTGCCGCCGCGGGCTTTTCGGGCATCACGTACAGATGGGGCTGCAACCTGGGCAACAGGGTTTTCAACATCTGCGCCGTGAGCGAGCTGGTGAAGCCGAATTGTCCGGCTCGTTCGCCTTCCACTACCGCAGTCAATGTGCCGAAATAGCGATCCCCCATGTAGAACACGAAGGTGGCGGAACGGCTGACGACGCGCGAATCGATCAGTTGCCCGCCCTTGCCGTAGCGTTCGTAGCGGTGATCGCCGGTACCGGTCTTGCCGCCCAGCACGATGGGCCGGCCGGCCGGATCCTTGAGGGCGCCGGCCAGCCGGCCGGCGGTCCCGCCTTCGACGACGTTGGCCAGCGCGCGCCGCACGGTTTGCGCCACTTCAACCGGCAACAGGCGTTCGCCCTGGGCAGGTTTCCGGGACAGGCGGGTGTCGTAGGGCGTGTGGGCCGCAAAGTGCATGCCGGTGAGGCTCGTGGCCGGTATACGCATGCCATCGTTGACCAGAACACCCATCAGTTCGGCCAGCGCGGCGGGCCGGTCGCCCGAGGCGCCGATGGCGGTGGCATACGAAGGGGTGATGTTGTCGAACGGATAGCCCAGCCGTTTCCAGTCGCGCAACAGACCGTCGAAGGCTTCGACCTCGAGCAGCGACTGGATGCGGATATCCTGGGCATTCTTGCGGCTGGTCTTGAACAGCCAGTTGTAGACCTCGCGGCGCACCTCGGCGCCCTGGTCGTCCAGTGTCTTGAGGTCGATTCCGGGGGTGGTGCGCAGGGCCTTCACCACCCACAACTCCAGCGGATGGATCTGCGTCACGTAGCCCCGGTCGGTCAGATTGTAGGCATCGGGCGCATGGACCTGGTAGAGCGATTCGAGCGTCTTCCGGCTCAGGCTGGCGCTGGCGGGAACCTGCTTGTGCAGCGCGGCCACATAGGCATCGAAGTTTGCCTGCGGCTCCAGATAGCGGAACACCGAGGTGAAGCGGCGCGGATTGGTATGCACACGGGCGTACAGATCGTCCGCCATCTGCGCGGCCGTCTGGTTCTGATGGTTCTGATAAAAGCGGCGAGTGAACAGGCGGCCCTCCTGGTCAACGAAGCGCATCAGATAGGTCTGGCGCAGCGGGTTGCCGGCATCTTCGAGGATGCGCGCGGCCGCGCCGGGCGATGCGCTGGCGTAATGCCGCACGATGTCGCGCATGATGCGGATGTAGACGAGGTTCACCGAGTTCTTCGTGGCCTCCCACACGTCCATCACGCGGCTGTTGTCGCGGGCGTCGAAGTTGACGAAATTGTGCAGGCCGCCACCGGTGAAGAACATTTCCCGCGCCGCGGAATACTGGCGCCCCATCGCCGCTTCGAGCAGGGCGTCCCGCTTGATGTCGGGCTGGGCGAGCAGCGTGGCCGCCACCCACTGGGCGAGCACGTCGCGTTGCGGCTGCGCCTTTTGCCGGAGCGTCGCGGCGTCGAGCGAGCGGTCGTCGTCGTACAGCCGCGAAATGATCTGCAGATAGGTGACCAGGGTGCGCAGCTTGGCGGTGGAACCGAGATCCAGCCGGGCCTGGCTGTTGATGTCGAACGGCTGGTTGAGATTGTCGGCCTGAACGCGCAGCACATTGCCCAACGGGGTTTTCTCGTACAGCGTGAAGCTGTAGATCACCTGGTCGAAGGCGTTGTCGGGCTTCAGCAGCCGGAATCCGATCAGCCCCGAGGCGGCGGCGGCTTCCCGGTTGGCGAGGCTTTGCAGGTAGCCGCTGACGATTTTTTGCGCCGGCTGGTTGATGGTGGTGTCGACTTGCAGGTCCAGCCGGTCGAGGTCGTACAGACGGGATTCGCCCAGCAACTGCGCGATGCGGATGCGTTGGGCGTTGGTGGCTTTCTGATCGACGAAACGCGGCGCCGGCGGATCGATGCGCTCGTGCGTGCTGCGCAGCTTGATCCGTTTGGCGCGGTCGGCGAGATCGCGTGGAATGACCTGGGCGTTGGCCAGCAGGTCGAGATGGTCGTCGGTCAGGGCGTCGAGCGCCTTGCGGTTGGTGGCCAGATAATAGGACGGGCGGCGCTCGGCGATGATCAGCGACAGCACATGCTTCAACGCGCTCGCATAGGCCGTCTCGCCGCTGTGCGTGTGTTTTTCGAGGATCTTGTTGATCTCGCCGAAATCCAGCCCGTACCACGCCCACAAGCCGTCGGCGATGCCGTTGACCTCGCCGAAGCGCGGTGCCGCTGCGAGCGGCACCGTGTTGAGGTACGCCATGACCGTCTTCTTCCGCATGGGGAGCGTATTGGGACCATCGAGATAGGCGCGCAGGCTGGCGGTGGTCATCTGGCGCAGCTTCTCGCTCATGTTGCTGGTCAGGCCCTCGGGAGAGTGGCGATACTTTTCAATCTGTGTCGGCAGGGTGCTGCCGCCGGGTACGTTGCGGTGGGTATCGATGAGGCTGATGCCTTTTTCCATCAACGCCTGGGCGAGGCGGTCCCACTCCACCGCCGGGTTGCGGGTGGGGAACTGCTCGGTCAGCAACTCGCGGTTTTCGATGTAGAGCAGCGAATCGACCAGAATCCTGGGGATGTCCTCGAAGCGGTGATAGACCCGGGTCGGGTGCAATGCCTGATACAACTGCCCGCCGTCGCTGTCGAGCAGACTGAGGCCGGCCTGGTCTTTCTCGTGATACGGCAGGAACAGACCGAGATCGCGCGCGCGCGCCATCTGGATGCTGATCCTGGCCTGCTGGTCGATGCGCCAGCTCGCCTGGTCGAGCCGGGCCAGGTAATGCGGCAGCTTGCTGTAGCCGAGCCGCACATCGTAAGGCCCCTGACCTGGGTAGCGGATGCGGTCGGAGGGCCCGGCGTGGATTTGCCAGGTCATTTTCTGGGCTTCCCGCGCGATGTATTTCGCTTCCAGCGCCGATGACAGCAGTTCGTAGGCGATGAGTCCGGCCAGAACGACGAGCAGCAGCAGAACGCCGAGGCCGATCAGGATGCGACGCGGGACTTTATGCATGCCAGTCGCGTACCGGCAGGAAATCGGTATACAGCGCGGCTTCGGGCGTGCCGGGCTCGGGATGCCAGTCGTAACGCCATTTCACGATCGGCGGCAGCGACATCAGGATGGATTCGGTGCGTCCGCCCGACTGCAGGCCGAACAGGGTGCCGCGGTCGAATACCAGGTTGAATTCGACGTAGCGGCCGCGCCGGTAGGCCTGAAAATCGCGCTCGCGCTCGCCGTAGGGCAGATCCTTGCGCCGTTGCAGAATCGGCAGATAGGCGGCAAGGAAGGCGTCGCCTACGCTTTTCGTCATGCCGAAAGCGTGGTCGAAGCCACCTTCGGCGAAATCGTCGAAGAACACGCCGCCGATGCCGCGCGGTTCGTTGCGGTGCCGGAGAAAGAAGTAGCGGTCGCACCATTCCTTGAAACGCGGGTGCAGGCCGCTACCGAACGGGTCGAGCGCGGTCTTGCAGGTGGCGTGGAAATGCCGTGCGTCGTCTTCGAATCCGTAATACGGCGTCAGGTCCATGCCGCCGCCGAACCACCATACCGGGGCTTCGCCGTCCTTCAGTGCAATGAAGCAGCGCACGTTCATGTGCACCGTCGGCACGTAAGGATTGCGCGGATGCAGCACCAGCGATACGCCCATCGCTTCCCATTGCCGGCCGGCGAGTTCGGGGCGGTGCGCACTCGCCGCCGACGGCAGCCGGCTGCCCAGCACGTGCGAGAAGTTCACCCCGCCGCGTTCCAGCACGCGGCCTTCCTCGATCAGCCGCGAGATGCCGCCGCCGCCGTGCAAGGTCGCTCCGGCCTTGCCATCCTCTGTCGGGGAGGCGGGGCGCTCCCAGGCATCGGTGCGGAACGGCAGGCCGTCGGCGGCTTCCAGCGCGGCGACGATGCGCGCCTGCAGGTCGAGCAGCCAGGTTTTGACTGCGCTTGTGTTGAACGTGGCGGTGTCGAGGGCGTCGGCAGGCATCAGGGGCGAAGTATCGTTCCGGTGGCGAGATCGATCAGGGTGGAGGGGCGGCGGCGGCGGCCGATGCGGCCGGCGACCACGCGTACCCGCGCGCCGAATATTCTGCGGCATTCCGCGGCGGTTTTGGCGGATTTGCGGCCACTTTTGTTGGCGCTGGTGGAAACCAGCGCCATGCCGAGGCCGCGGCACAGGCGTGCCGCGCCGCGATGGGCGGTCACGCGTACCGCGATCGTGGGACGGCCGCCGGTCAGTTCGGGCAGGCAATTCGCGGAAGCCGGGACGACCCAGGTGACGGGGCCGGGCCAGCTGCGCGTCATCCGGGCCAGATCCCCGGCAGGCAGTGGCCGTATATAGGGCCGCAGGCGCCTGAGACGGTCGGTGATCAGCAGCAGGCCCTTGGCGGCGTCGCGCCCCTTCAGGTGGAGCAGCCGTTTCAGCGCACGCGGATTGCGTGGATCGCAACCGAGGCCGTAGCAGGACTCGGTCGGGTAGGCAATCAGTCCGCCGCGCCGCACATGCGCGCGCAGCGCGTCGATCTCACCGTTCACTGCTTACCGCTTGCCGTCTCACTTTTTCCGGTCCAGCGCGCGCCAGCCGATATCGCGGCGGTATTGCATGCCGTCGAAACGGACGTCGGCAATTGCCTCGTAGGCACGTTTTTGCGCCATGCGCACGCTGTCGCCGAGCGCGGTTACCACCAGCACGCGGCCGCCGCTCACCACGGTCCGCTCATTCTGCGCGGTCGTGCCGGCGTGGAAAACGTGCAGGTCGTCGGCCGCGGCGGGCAGCGTGCCGACGATCGCGCCTTGCTGTGGCGACGCGGGATAACCGGCGGCGGCGATCACCACGCCCAGCGCAGCGCGCCGGTCCCATTCGGCTTCGACCTGATCGAGTTTTCCGTTGACGCCGGCATCCAGCAGAACGGAGAGATCGGATTTCAGCCGCATCATGATCGGCTGGGTTTCCGGGTCGCCCATGCGGCAGTTGAATTCGAGCACCTTGGGCGCGCCGTCGGCGGCGACCATGATGCCGGCGTACAGAAAGCCGGTGTAGCGGATACCGTCGGCCGCCATGCCCTCGACCGTGGGATGGATCACCTCACGCATGATGCGCGCATGCAGTTCCGGCGTGACCACCGGCGCCGGCGAATAGGCGCCCATGCCGCCGGTGTTGGGGCCGCTGTCGCCGTCGCCCAGACGCTTGTGGTCCTGGCTCGATGCCAGCGCCAGCACGTGCTCGCCGTCGACCATGACGATGAAGCTGGCTTCCTCGCCGACGAGGCATTCCTCGATCACCACGCGGTGGCCGGCTTCGCCCAGGCTGTTGCCGGCGAGCATGGCATCCACCGCGGCGTGCGCCTCGTCCATGCTCGCCGCGACGACCACGCCCTTGCCGGCGGCCAGGCCGTCGGCCTTGACCACGATGGGCGCGCCGTGCTCATCGATGTAGGCGTGCGCCGCGGCGGCGTCGGTGAAGGTGCCGAAGGCCGCGGTGGGAATGCGATGGCGCGCCATGAACTGCTTGGCGAAATCCTTCGAGCTTTCGAGCTGCGCGGCGGCGGCGCTCGGGCCGAAAATCTTCAGCCCGGCGGCGCGGAAGGCGTCGACCACGCCCGCCGCCAACGGCGCTTCGGGGCCGACCACGGTGAGCGCAATCTCTTCGCGGCGGGCGAATTCGACCAGCGCCGGGATGGCCGAAATGGGCACGTTGAGGAGACCGCTTTCGGTTGCCGTGCCGCCGTTGCCGGGTGCGACGTAGACCTGGGAGACCTTGGGCGATTGCGCGAGCTTCCACGCCAGTGCGTGTTCGCGTCCGCCGGAGCCGATGACGAGGAGTTTCATATAGGGGTCAGGATTCAGGGGTCAGGATTCAGGGAGGGAGGCCAGGGGGGATTCAGAAACCGCGGCCTTGGCCGCACATTCCCTGATCCCTGAATCCTGACCCCTAATCCCTAGTGACGGAAATGCCGCGTCCCGGTGAACACCATCGCGATGCCGTGCGCGTTGGCGGCGGCGATGACTTCGTCGTCGCGCATCGAACCGCCGGGCTGGATGACGGCCTGGATGCCGGCCGCGGCAGCCTGGTCGATGCCGTCGCGGAAGGGGAAGAAGGCGTCGGACGCCATCACCGAGCCGGGCACCACGAGGCCGGCGTGCTCGGCCTTGATCGCGGCGATGCGCGCGGAGTTGATGCGGCTCATCTGGCCGGCGCCGACGCCGACGGTCATGCGGTCCTTCGCGTAGACGATGGCGTTCGACTTGACGAACTTGGCGACGCGCCAGGCGAACAGCAGGTCGTCCATTTCCTTTTCACTGGGTGCGCGGTTGGTGACGGTCTTCAGCTCGGCGTTGAGCAGCACGTCGGCATCCTGCACCAGCAGGCCGCCGGCCACGCGCTTCATGTCGAGCTGGGCTGTTCCAATTGCGGTCGGGTTCCCCGACGGGGCGCCCTCCCATCGGCCGCATTCGAGCAGGCGCACGTTCTTCTTCGCGGCGACGGCGGCCAAGGCTTCCGGGCTGACCTCGGGCGCGATGATGACTTCGACGAACTGGCGCTCGACGATGGCGGCGGCGGTGGCGCCGTCGAGCCGGCCGTTGAAGGCAATGATGCCGCCGAAGGCCGACTCGGGATCGGTCTGGTAGGCGCGGTCGTAGGCCTCCAGCAGGGTCGCGCCGTAGGCCACGCCGCAGGGATTGGCGTGCTTGACGATGACGCAGGCCGGGGCGGCGTCGCCTGTTCCATCCCCAAACTGCTTGACGCATTCGAGCGCGGCGTCGGTGTCGGCGATGTTGTTGTAGCTGAGTTCCTTGCCCTGCAGCTGCCGTGCGGTGGCAATCGTGCCGGCGGGGGCGTTGGTCTCGACGTAGAAGGCGCCGGCCTGGTGCGGGTTCTCGCCGTAGCGGCAGGTCTGCGCGCGGGCGAACTGCAGGTTCAGCTTCTCGCCGAAGGCTTCGCGTTCGCCGCTGTCGTTCAGCGCGGTGAGATAGTTGCTGATCGCGCCGTCGTATTCGGCGGTGTGGGAAAACGCCTTTTTCGCCAGCCTGAAGCGGGTGGTTTCGGTCAGCGCGCCGCCGTGGGCCTGCATTTCGCTCGCAAGCAGGGGATAGTCGGCGGGGTCGGTGACGATGGCCACAAAGCGGTAGTTCTTGGCCGACGAGCGCACCATCGCCGGGCCGCCGATGTCGATGTTCTCGATCGCGTCGTCGAGGGTGTGCGGCTGCGACACCGTGGCGACGAAGGGATAGAGATTCACGCACACCAGATCGATGTAGCCCATGCCGTGTTCGGTCATCGTCGCCACGTGCTCGGGCAGGTCGCGCCGGGCGAGGATGCCGCCGTGCACTTTCGGATGCAGCGTCTTGACGCGGCCGTCGAGCATTTCGGGGAAGCCCGTGTATGCGCTGACGTCGATCACCGCGAGGCCGGCGTCGCGCAGCGCCCTGGCGGTGCCGCCGGTGGACAGCAGCTCGACGCCGGCCGTGGCGAGCGCACGGGCGAAATCGACGAGACCGGTTTTATCCGATACGGAGAGCAGGGCACGCTGGATTTTCATGAGGCGGGGTGGAAAGGGTTAATCGGAAAGGCCGTGTTCGCGCATTTTCTTGCGCAGGGTGTTGCGGTTGATGCCGAGCATGTCGGCGGCGCGTGTCTGGTTGCCTTCGGCGCGGTCGAGGATATAGGTCAGCAAGGGTTTTTCCACCACGCTGACCACCATGCTGTAGATCTCGCTCGGCGCTTCGCCATCGAGATCCTTGAAATAACGATTGAGCGACCGCCGCAGACATGCAGCGATTTCGTTTTCTTCCATCATGTTGAAGTTCCCCTTTATGCCGCGAGTCGCGAGGCAGGCGGCATGTTCTGCGCGTTATTGTTATCGTGGCTGGATTCGTAGCGCAGGCGGCTGTCGGCGCGCGCCGCCTGGGCGAAGTATTCGTTGACCACGGCAAGCTGTTCGTCCACCGAGTCGAACTGGTTCATGGCGTGGCGGAAAGCGCTGCTGCCGGCAAGCCCGCGGGTGTACCAGGAAATGTGCTTGCGCGCCACGCGCACGCCAGTCACGTCGCCGTAAAACGCGTACAGATCGTGGAGGTGATCGAGCAGCACGGCGTGGATTTCCGCCACTTCGGGCTGCGGCAGATGCTCGCCGCTGGCCAGGTAATGCGCGATTTCGCGGAAGATCCACGGCCGTCCCTGCGCGGCGCGGCCGATCATCACGGCATCGGCGCCGGTGTATTCGAGGACGTATTTGGCCTTTTCCGGCGTGGTGACGTCGCCGTTGGCGATGACCGGAATGCGCGCCTCCGCCTTCACCGCGCGGATGGTGTCGTATTCGGCGTCGCCGCTGTAGCCGCAGGCGCGGGTACGGCCGTGCATGGCCAGCGCCTGCACCCCGCTGCTTTCGGCGATTTTCAGGATATTGAGCGCATTGCGGTGCTCGCGGTCCCAGCCGGTGCGGATCTTCAGGGTCACCGGCACTTCCGGAACGGCCTGGACGACCGCGTCGAGGATGCGCCCGACCAGGGCTTCGTCCTGCAACAGGGCGGAGCCCGCCATCACGTTGCACACCTTCTTTGCCGGGCAGCCCATGTTGATGTCGATGATCTGCGCGCCGCGATCGACGTTGTGGCGCGCGGCATCCGCCATCATCGCCGGGTCCGCCCCGGCGATCTGCACGCTGATCGGGTCGACCTCGCCTTCGTGGTTGGCACGCCGGGCCGTCTTGGCCGAGCCGTACAGCAGCGAATTCGACGTCACCATCTCGGACACGGCCATCCCCGCGCCCAGTTTCTTGCAAAGCTGGCGGAAAGGCCGGTCGGTCACCCCCGCCATGGGAGCGACGATCAGGCGGTTCTTGAGAAGGTGATGACCGATACGCATAAGAGGGGGCATTTTACCCTCCTCGGAGGCCTCGTCCAAGCCTGAGCATTTTTGCCGCGATGAAGGGGGCATTGTTTGAACCACTATCCTTGACGTATGCTGCCACCCTGACAAACACAGGGAGGAAAAGCATGAGTTTCATGTCCGAATTCAAGGCCTTCGCGGTCAAGGGCAACGCCATGGACCTGGCGGTCGGCGTCATCATCGGCGCGGCCTTCGGCAAGATCGTCGACTCCATCGTCAACGACCTCATCATGCCGATCGTCGGCGCGGTGTTCGGCGGCTTCGACTTTTCCAACCTGTTCCTGCCGCTGAAGAGCGTGCCGGAAGGCGTGGCGATGACGCTGGTGGAAGTGAAGAAAGCCGGGGTGCCGGTATTCGCCTACGGCAGCTTCCTGACCATCCTGCTGAATTTCATCATCCTGGCGTTCATCGTCTTCGTTCTCGTCAAGCAGATCAACCGGCTGAAGAAGGAAGCGCCGCCTGCTCCCCCCGCCGCCACGCCGGAGGACATCGTGCTGCTGCGCGAGATTCGCGACAGCCTGAAAAAGTAGGGCGCCGGACCCTGGACAGGACAACGCGGCCGCGCCGGGTTGTCCTTTTTCATGGACGCAGCGATCAGTGCGCGGCCTCCCAGTTGCTGCCCGTGCCGACGCCGACGCGCAGCGGCACCTTGAGCGCGGCGACGTTGCACATGTGCGCGGGCAGTTCGGCGCGCACGCGGTCGAGTTCACGCTCGGGCACTTCGAGGATGAGCTCGTCGTGCACCTGCAATAACAAACGGCTGGCCAGTTTTTCGCGGTCGAGCCAACCCTGTACCGCGATCATCGCCAGCTTGATCAGATCGGCGGCGGTGCCCTGCATCGGCGCGTTGATGGCGGCACGCTCGGCGCCCTGGCGGCGCTGCGGGTTCCTGGCGTTGATTTCCGGCAGATACAGGCGGCGGCCGAACACGGTCTCGACGTAGCCCTGGCTGCGCGCCGCCTCGCGCGTGCGCTGCATGTAGTCGGCCACCCCGGGGTAGCGCGCGAAATAGCGGTCGATATAGGCCTGCGCGGCGGCGCGCTCGAGGTTGAGTTGCGATGCCAGGCCGAACGCCGACATGCCGTAGATCAGGCCGAAGTTGATGACCTTGGCCATGCGCCGCTGGTCGCTGCTCACCTCGGCCAGCGGCACGCCGAACACTTCGGCGGCGGTGGCGGTGTGGATGTCGCGGTCTTCGGCAAAGGCTTTCAGGAGGCCGGCGTCGTCCGACAGGTGCGCCATGATGCGCAACTCGATCTGCGAATAGTCGGCCGACACCAGCACATGCCCGGGCGGCGCGATGAAGGCTTCGCGGATGCGGCGGCCCTCGGCGGTGCGCGCGGGGATGTTCTGCAGGTTGGGGTCGGCGCTCGCCAGCCGCCCGGTCACCGCGGTCGCCTGCGAATAGCTGGTGTGCACGCGGCCGGTGCGCGGGTTGATCATCTGCGGCAGCTTGTCGGTGTAGGTCGACTTCAGCTTGGCCATGCCGCGGTAGTCGAGGATCGCACGTGCGATCGGGTGGTCGAGCGCCAGTTGCTCCAGCGTGTCCTCGTCGGTGGAGGGGGCGCCGCCGGGGGTTTTCTTGAGCACCGGCAGGCCTTTCTGGTTGAAGAGAATGTCGCCGATCTGCTTGGGCGAGCCGAGATTGAACGGCTGTCCGGCTTCCTGGTAGGCGCGTTGCTCCAGTTCCAGCATTTTCCTGCCGAGCTCGCCGCTTTGCACCGCCAGTAAATTTCGATCGAGCAGTATGCCTGCGCGCTCCATGCGGAAGAGGATCTCAGCCACCGGCAGTTCGATCCGGTGATAGACGAAATCGAGTTTCTCCGCTGCGGCGATCTGGGGGGACAGCACGTCGCGCACCCGCAGCGTAATGTCGGCGTCCTCCGCCGCGTATTCGCCAGCGCGTTCGATCGCCACTTGTTCGAAGCCGATGCGCGCCGCGCCCTTGCCGGTGACGTCGTCGTAGCTGATCGTTTCCAGTCCGAGATGGCGCGTCGCCAGGTTGCCGAGCTCGTGCGACTGGTGCGCTTCGAGCACGTAGGACTGCAGCAGCGTGTCGTCCGCCACGCCGCTGTTTTCGATCCCCCCCAGCGCGATGCCGTAATTGGCGAAAATATGGCGGTCGTACTTGAGGTGCTGGCCGATGATCCTGGGTTCGGGATTTTCCAGCAGCGGCTTCAACCGGGCCAGAACGGCAGTCCGGTCAAGCTGCGCGGGCGCGCCGGCATAGTGATGCGCCAGCGGCACATAGGCCGCTTCGCCATAGTGGCCATCAGGGCCAGGCGCGGTGGCGAACGAGATGCCGACCAGTTCGGCCTGCATCGCGTCGAGGCTGGTGGTTTCGGTGTCGAGCGCGAACGCCGGCGCGGCTTCCAGCCGGGCGATCCAGGCGTCGAGCCGGGTTTCATCGAGGATGGTTTCGTAGTGCGCACGATGCGCGCCGCTCGCGTCCTGCTCGGGCGTCGAGGCCGTGGCGGTGGCGGCAGCGTCGAGCTCGCGCAGCCAGGTGCGGAACTCGTAGCGCTCGAACAGCATGCGCAGCGCGTCGCGGTCGCGCGGTTTGAGAACGAGATCGTCGAACTCGAAGGGCAGATCGACATCGGTCTTGATGGTGATCAGCGCGCGCGTCTGCGGCAGCCAGTCGCGGGCGGCGCGCAGGTTGTCGCCGACCGTGCCCTTGATGGCGTCGGCATGCGCCAGCAGATTGTCGAGCGTGCCGTATTCGGTCAGCCATTTCACCGCGGTTTTCGGCCCGCATTTGGCGACGCCGGGGACGTTGTCGACGGCGTCGCCGACCAGCGTGAGGTAGTCGATGATGCGTGCCGGCGGCACGCCGAACTTGGCGGCCACTCCGGCCTCGTCGAGCGTTTCCTGGCTCATGGTGTTGACCAGCGTCACATGGTCGTCGACCAGTTGCGCCATGTCCTTGTCGCCGGTGGAGACGATGCTGTGGATGCCCTTGCGCTCGGCGTGATGCACCAGCGTGCCGATGACGTCGTCGGCCTCGACGCCGTCGACGACGACGAGCGGCCAGCCTTCGGCGCGGATCGCCGCGTGCAGCGGCTCGATCTGGCTGGCGAGATCGTCCGGCATCGGCGGGCGGTGCGCCTTGTACGCGGGATACAACGCGTCGCGGAAGGTCTTGCCCTTCGCGTCGAACACGCAGGCGATATAATCGGCCGCATGGTCCTTCCGCAGTTTGTGCAGCATCGCCAGCACGCCCTTGATCGCATTGGTCGGTTCACCCGCCGAATTGCGCAGGTCGGGCAGCGCATGGAATGCGCGGTACAGATAGGACGAGCCGTCTACCAGTAACAGGATTTTGCCGGGCCGGCTTACATTGGAATCGTTCACGAGGCGCTCGAAAATGCATTTGGATAAATTACCCGTCGCGGTCGACCCGGGGCGCGCCGCCGAGATCAATTATTCGGCGCGCGAGTCGTGGCGGATGCTGGGGATTATGGCAGAGTTCGTCGAGGCGACCGAACGCCTGGCGTCGATCCGCCCGGCGGTTTCGATCTTCGGCAGCGCGCGCACGCCGCCCGATCATGCGTACTACATGCTGACCGAGACCATCGCCCGCAAACTGTCCGATGCGGGCTTCTCAGTCATTTCCGGCGGCGGCCCCGGCATCATGGAAGCGGCCAACAAGGGGGCCTATTTCGGCAAGTCGCCCAGCGTTGGCCTCAACATCCAGCTGCCGCACGAACAGAGCGCCAACGCTTACCAGGATATCAGCCAGACCTTTCAGCACTTCTTTGCGCGCAAGGTCATGTTCGTCAAGTTCGCCGCCGCCTACGTCGTCATGCCGGGCGGTTACGGCACGCTGGACGAACTGACCGAAGCGCTCACGCTGGTACAGACCGGCAAGATCGTGCGTATTCCCATTATTCTGGTGGGCTCGAAGTTCTGGGCGGGGCTGGCCGAGTGGATGAAGAGCCAGCTGGTGGACGAGGGCATGATTTCCCCCGAGGATATCGGACTGATGCATATCCTCGACGACCCCGACGAGGTGGTCGACGCCATTTTCAGCCACTATGAAAAACGCGGTTTCATGCCGTCGCTGGCCGAGCGCGAGATCCAGCTCAACCTGTGAGGGTCGTGCATCGTTCTCAAAGCCTGTCCTACATCGTCTTCCACCGGAGCCTGTCATGCGCTATTCCGTTTTGTTGTTGACCTTGCTGTTGAGCGGCCTGGCCGTTGCGGCCGAGCCGGCCGACCGGCCACCAGGGCTCACGCCCGTTCCGGATGGCCCGCCAGGCCCCGGCGATGCGCCGTCGGTGACGATCAAGCCCAGCAGCCAGGGCGGACGTGTGATTGAATACCGTTCGCACGGCAAGCTCTACATGTTGAAAGTCATTCCCAAGGTCGGCAAGCCGTATTACCTCGTCGACACGAAAGGCGATGGCATGTTCGCCCGTCAGGACAGCCTCGATTCCGGCATGCGGCCACCGATGTGGGTGATCAAGGAATGGTGATCCGGAGGAGCTGAGCCTTTGCAGGCGCGTCGGTTAAAATCGGCTGCATGAATACGCCTTCGAATCAAGATATTCCACGCAAGGTCGCGGCCAGCCAGGGTTTTCAGTGGGTGGCCACGGGCTTTCGTCTGTATCGCAAAACCCCCTTGCTGCTGTCCGCCGCATTCGGCCTGATGTTCGGGGTGGTGATGGTGCTCGGCATCATTCCGCTGGTAGGGGGCGCGTTGTCGGACCTGGCCTCGCCCTTGCTGGTGGCGGGGTTTATGGCGGCCTATCGCGCCCTCGACGAGAGCCGCGAACTGGAACTGCCGGATTTTCTGGCGGGTGTGCGTGGGCCGCTGCTTCCACTGACGACGATCGGCGCGGTGCAACTGCTGGGCGCGCTGATCATTGGCCAGATCATGTTCGCCATGGGCTTCGACCCGCGGGCGATCATGGATGCCGCAAAAGGGGGCAGTTCCTCGCCCGCCGAGATGCAGGACGTGATGAACCAGGCCCTGCCCGCGGTGCTCGTCGGGATGGCCTTGTTTGCTCCATTGATCATGGCGACCTGGTTCGCGCCCGCGCTGATTCTGTTCGGCGGCGCCCGGCCGGTGACGGCGCTGCGCGTGAGCCTCAAGGCGGTCGCCAGGAACTGGGCAGCGATGCTGACCAACAGCCTGGCCCTCGGCCTGCTGCTGTTCATCGCGGCGCTGGTGCCCCTGCTGATTGGTCTGCTGGTCGCGATGCCGGTGCTGTTCGGCTCCCTGTATGCCTCGTATCAGGCGATATTCGCGGTGTGGGCGGACGATACGGCGGCGGTTCAGGCCGGCGACAGCCTGGCATAAGCCAGCGCCAGCCATTTCGTTCCGGCGTCGCGGAATTTCACCTGCACGCGCGCGTCCGGCCCGCGTCCCTCGAAATCGATGATGATGCCGGTGCCGAACTTGGCGTGAGCGACGCTTTGCCCCACCTTGTAGCCGGTGTCGTGGCCCGGGTTGCGGGAAACCGGTGCGCCGTAGCGGCCGACGGTCTGCTGAACGCCCGGCGTGCGTGCGGAATCGCGACGATTGAGGTTGAGCAACACCTGCTCCGGCAGTTCGTCGAGAAAGCGCGACGGCAGGCCGTAGCGGACCTGGCCGTGCAGCATGCGCGACTGCGCATGCGACAGATACAGGCGTCGTCGCGCACGGGTGATCGCCACGTACATCAGGCGCCGCTCTTCCTCCAGGCCGTTCTCCTCGTTGGCGCTTGTGCCCTTCAGGGTGCTCTGCTCGTGCGGAAACAGGCCTTCTTCCAGTCCGGTGATGAACACGGCGTGAAACTCCAGGCCCTTGGCGGCGTGCACCGTCATCAGTTGCAACGCGTCGTGACCGGCGCCGGCCTGATGCTCTCCGGCCTCCAGCGCGGCGTGGGCAAGAAAACGATCCAGTTCGGACGGTGACTCGGTGACAACGGGCGCAGCGGGCGCCGTGTCGGGGCCGGGTGCATCCGGAAGTCCGCCTTCTTCCGAAAACAGCGCGGCGGCATTGATCAATTCGTTGAGGTTTTCCAGGCGGTCGGCGCCTTCCTTGTCGGCGCGGTAGTAGTCCGCCAGCCCGCTGGCCTCGATCACGTGGTCGATCGCCTCGGGCAAGGGCAAGTCGCGCGTGCTGGCCTTGATTGCCTCGATCAGCCGGGCGAACCCGGCCACCTTGCCGCCGGAGGTGCAGGCGGCCTGCCACAGGCTGACGCCCGAGCGTGCGGCCGTGTCGGCCAGCTGTTCCAGAGTGCGCGCGCCGATGCCGCGCGTCGGGAAATTCACCACGCGCAGAAATGCGCCGTCGTCTTCCGGATTGGTCAGCAGACGCAGGTAAGCCAGTGCGTGCTTGATTTCCTGGCGCTCGAAAAAACGCAGCCCGCCATACACGCGATACGGCACGCTGGCGGAGAACAGCGCGTGCTCCAGCACCCGCGACTGCGCGTTGGAACGGTACAAGAGCGCCATGTCGGACAGCGCCATGCCCTCGCGGTTGAGCGCGCGTACCTCGTCCACCACGAAGCTCGCCTCGTCCTGGTCGGAATACGCCTCGAACACGCGGACCGGCTCGCCGTCGCCCTCCGCGGTCCACAGGTTCTTGCCCAGCCGATGCGCATTCTGTGCGATCAGCGTGTTGGCGGCGGTGAGGATATGGCCGTGGCTGCGGTAGTTCTGCTCCAGCCTGATCACGTTGCCGTGCGCGAACTCGCGCTCGAACTCGGCCATGTTGGCGGTGTTGGCGCCGCGGAAGGCATAGATCGACTGGTCGTCGTCGCCGACCGCGAACAGCGCGGTGTGCGGGCCGGCGAACAGCTTCAGCCAGCGGTACTGCAGCGTGTTGGTGTCCTGGAATTCGTCGATCAGGATGTGCCGGAAGCGGTCACGGTAGTGTTCCCGCAGCGGCTCGTTGCGGTACAGGAGTTCGTAGGAGCGCAGCAGCAGTTCCGGGAAGTCCGTCACGCCCTCGCGCTGGCATTGCGCGTCGTAGGCTTCGTACAGCTCGGCCATGCGCATCGAGTATTCGTCGAACGCCTCGGCGTCGCGCGCGCGCCGGCCGGCTTCCTTGTGGCCGTTGATGAACCACTGCACCTTCTTCGGCTCGTATTTCTCGGTATCGACGTTCATCGCCTTCATCAGCCGCTTGATCGCCGACAGTTGGTCGGACGAATCGAGGATCTGGAACGACTGCGGCAGGCCGGCTTCGCGCCAGTGCGTGCGCAGCAGCCGATTGGCCAGGCCGTGGAACGTGCCGACCCACATCCCGCGCGTATTGATCGGCAGCATCGTCGAGATGCGTGTCATCATTTCCTTCGCCGCCTTGTTGGTGAAGGTCACCGCGAGGATGCCGTGCGGCGACACCTGCCCGCCCTGGATCAGCCACACGATGCGGGTGGTCAGCACGCGCGTCTTGCCCGAACCGGCACCCGCCAGGATCAGCGCCGATTCATGCGGCAGCGTCACCGCGGCGCGTTGTTCGGGGTTGAGGTTTTCCAGCAGGGGGAGGGACATACGGCGGTAAAATCGGGCGGTCAATTGGTCATTATAAAGGCCCCATCATGGTGAAAATTCTGTTTTTCGGCGACCTGGTCGAAACCCTCGGCATGGCCTCCGACGAAATCGTCCTGCCGCCCGACGTCACCGATGTCGAGCGGCTGCTGTTCGTGCTGTCCAGGCGCGGCGAGATGTGGAAAAAAATGCTGCTCGGCAATCCCAAGCTGAATATCACGGTGAACAGGCAGTTCGCCGAAAAATCCGCCCCGCTCAGGGACGGCGACGAGGTTGCGCTGGTGGGGTTCGCCGTGGCGTAAGCCATGGCCATGAGGACACGCGATGATTCTCGGTGTCTGGCTTCAAGCTTTCATGGGAGCATCATTTTTCTGTAAGGGCCGCTCGGGATACTGCATCGCGTCGGACAGGCACACTTGCCCGACGCGACCAGACGCCGGACGCTTTCCGTCACGGGCGCGCCTTTCAGACCGAAATCAGGAGATGAAATCCCCATGTTCAAACTCAGCCCCGTCGCGCTCGGCCTCAGCCTGGCACTCGCCGCCGTCGCCGCCCAGGCGCAAGACAGCACCGGCCCGCAGAGCTCGCAGACTCCTTATGTCGTTCCCACCGCCCCCGGCTGGGAAGTCGTTTCGTTGCTCACCGTCGGTGACTCCGCCAAGAACGTCGACTACCGCATGGTCGGCATTCCGGACGGCATGGGCGCGCTGCCCGGCAAGTTCGCTGCGAACGGCGGCTATGTCGCCGACAAGGCCTTCATGACCTTCTTCCTCAATCACGAGCTTGGCGCCACCTCGGGCGTGGCGCGCGCCCACGGCGCGACCGGCGCCTTCGTGTCGCAGTGGACCATGCACCTGAACAGCAAGCAGATCATGGCGGGCGAAGATCTCATCACCCGGGTCATGGGCTGGGACAAACTCAACAAGCAGTTCGTCGACGCCACCGGCACGACCCGGTTCAGCCGCTTCTGCTCCGCCGATCTGCCTGCCAGGACGGCCTTCTTCAATCCAGCGAGCGGGCTCGGCTTCGCTGGCCGCCTGTACATGAATGGCGAGGAGTCCGGCGTCGAAGGCCGTGCCTATGCCACCATCGTCAGCGGCGACGAAAAGGGCACGAGCTATCAGCTGCCCTACCTCGGCCGTTTCTCCCGGGAAAACTCGGTCGCCCATCCCAACGCCGGCGACAAGACCCTGGTCGTCGGCCTCGACGACTCCAGCCCTGGCCAGGTCTATCTCTATGTCGGCGACAAGCAGCGTTCCGGCAATCCGGTCGAGCAGGCGGGACTGCAAAACGGCAAGCTCTACGGCATCCGGGTCAATAACGGAGGGGATGGTTATGGCAACGGTCTGGTAAAGCTGGAGACGGGCGCGATCAACGGCAGCTTCGATCTGGTCGACCTGTCCGACATCGTGGCGCTCGACAGCGGCGCGCAGTTGCAGACCCAGTCGACAGCACGCGACGTCACCGAGTGGGCGCGTCCCGAAGACGGACACTGGGACACCCGGAATCCCAACGTGTTCTACTGGGTAACGACCGGCCGCAGCGGCGCGACCGCTCGCCTGTACAAGTTCAGCTTCGACTCGATCGCGAATCCCACTGGCGGCACGGTCGAGATGGTGCTCGATTCCGCCAGCCTCGTCGGTACCGATGGCCAGGCCGCGCGTTCCTTCGACAACATGACGGTCGACGGCGACGGCAACATCATCATCCAGGAAGATCCGGGCAATAGCGCGTACATCGCCAAGGTCTGGAAATTCAACTCGGCCAGCAAGCAGGCGGTGCAGATTTTCGAGTCCGACCGCAGCCGCTTCCTGCCGGGTGCGCCTGGCTTCCTGACCCAGGACGAGGAGAACTCGGGTGTCATCGACGTCACCGGCATCGTCGCCAACGCCAACTGGTACGAACCCGGCCGTCGCTATTACCTCGGCAACATGCAGGCGCACTACGGCCTCCCGGGCGAACTCGTCCAGGGTGGCCAGGTGTACCTGATGGCCTCGCCCAGGACCGGGAATGCCGGAAAAGGCAGGAAGTAAGCGTTGCTCGACGTCCGCCAGGCGGGCGCCGCCTGAAAAGAGAAAGGGCGACCCGCGGGCCGCCCTTTCTGCTGGAGTACCAGTGCTTACTTGCTCTTGTTCTCGATCATTTCCTGAATGATCGGCGCCAGGATCAGTTCCATGGCGAAGCCCATCTTGGCGCCCGGCACGACGATGGTGTTGCGGCGCGACATGAATGAATTCGGGATCATGTTCAGCAGATAGGGGAAATCGGTGCCCTTGGGTTCGCGGAAACGGATCACGATGAAGCTTTCATCCGGCGTCGGGATGTCGCGCGAGATGAAGGGATTGGAGGTATCGACGGTCGATACGCGCTGGAAGTTGATGTCGGTGCGCGAGAACTGCGGGGTGATGTAGTTCACGTAGTCCGGCATGCGGCGCAGGATGGTATCGACGATGACATCGGCGGAGTAGCCGCGCTCGGCGCCGTCGCGGTGGATTTTCTGGATCCATTCGAGGTTGACGATCGGCACCACGCCGATGCCGAGGTCGACATGCTGCGAAACGTCGATGTCGTCGGCTTTCACCAGGCCATGCAGGCCCTCGTAGAACAGCACGTCGGAGCCCGCCGGCACGTCTTCCCACGGGGTGAATTCGCCGGGGTTGAGGCTGGTGTTGAGGCGCTTGTTGTGCTCGGCGGCCTCTTCGTCGCTGTGGATGTAGTAGCG
>ERZ778018.738-NODE-738-length-40653-cov-14.741342_pt1 | contig 40653 bp, 41 predicted proteins | sample MGYA00375748_ERZ778018 | MGnify/ENA primary metagenome ERZ778018 (study PRJEB29350, sample SAMN05509839) | bioreactor metagenome | biome: bioreactor; material: wastewater | place: South Africa: University of Cape Town | collected 2014-04-22 ... | reverse complement strand
GTGACGACGTCTGACTCCCGTCACGGATCCGTGCCACTCCCGACGCACTCCCGTGCCACTCCCGCGAGTGTCCCTCCACACCTTCCGCACACCCGCCCCTCTCGCCACGGCCACAGCCTGCCCGGGCCGTGGCGAGAGGGGCGCGTCCTTCCCCGGGCGACAGCTTGCGGGGCCTGGACCATTCCGGGGCGCCAGCTTGCGAGCCCCCGTCCCTCCTGGGTACCAGCCGACCGGTCCACACCCCTTCCAGCCGTCAGCCGCCACCGCTGACCGCCGAATCACCCCTACGGCGCGAGCCTCTCCAGCACCTCGCCGTCGGCGGCGACGGCGAGGACGGTCGGGACGACGGCGATTCCGTACTTGCGGGCGAGGTCGGGGCGCTCGCGGACGTCGAGTTTGACCAGCGTGCCGTCGCCGGCGAGGCGGCGCTCCCACTCCTGGCATTCCGAGCAGAGCGGGTGGGTGAACTCGACGAAGAGGCGCTCGGGTGGGGCGGCGGGGAGGTCGGTTGGGTCGATGCGGTCGTGGTGGCGGGGCGAGATGCCGCGCAGGCGGGCGGAGAGTTTGTAGATCTCGCAGCCGGTGCAGAAGTTGGTGACGGCGGCGAGGAGGGCGAGGGCCGCGACCAGCGCGCCGAGGACCGTGCCGACGGTCGGCGCGCCCAGCCACCAGGCCAGGGCCGCGGCGCCGAGGAAGGTGGCGCCCATCATGTTGGCGAGGCGTGGCGGGCGGGAGTCCTCGAGCTCGCCCTCGCCGAGGCGGGGCTGGATCAGCTCGTAGTAGGTGAGGCAGGTGAGGCAGAAGCGGCGGCCGAGGGTCAGTCCCAGGACAAGCTGGATCGCCATCAGCGCCCAGAGGACGGGCCAGCCGAGCACCGCGCCGGCGAGCGCGACGATCCCGACCACGGTCTGGTTGAAGCGCGGCGCGCGGGCGTCGATGACGTCGGTGTCGCGCCAGGGGTCGGCGGTGCGGGGGCGGCGGGTCTTGCGGGTCGCGGCGGTGGCGTCCATCTTTTTTGAGCCTAGCGCTCGGGAATCGGCAGCTCGATTTCCCGGTCGAGGCGCAGTGCCGCGGCGAAGGTCGCGTCGTGGGTGGCGACGACGAGCGCGCCCGGCCAGTCGACGACCGCCGCCTCGAGGACTTCGAGCGACTCGATGTCGAGGTGGTTGGTCGGCTCGTCGAGGAGCAGGCAGGTGGCGCGGCGGTGGGCGGCCAGGGCCAGTTCGGTGCGGGTGCGCTCGCCGGGGGAGAGGGTGGAGGCGGGCCGCTCGACCTCCGCGGCGGTGAGGCCGAAGGCGGCGAGCGCGGTGCGGGCGTCGGTCTCGTCGAGCCCGGTCGCGGCGCGCATCACGGCGGTGGCGGTGCGCTCGGCGGCTATCGCGTCGCGGTCCTGGCCGAGGGTGGCGACGACCGCGCCGGGGGCGACGCGGCGGCGGCCCGCGGCGAGCGGCAGCGTGCCCTCGAGCGCGGCGAGGACCGTCGACTTGCCGGCGCCGTTCGGCCCGGCGAGGCGCAGTCGGTCGCCGTAGGAGACCGCGAGGTCGAGCGGGCCCAGGTGCCAGTCGCCGCGGCTGACCTCGGCGCCCTCCAGCGAAAGCGCGGCCCCGCCGCCCCGCTCGGCAGCGCTCAGCTCGAGCGCGAGGCGCGCCGGCTCGATCGGCTTGTCGGGGACCTCGACGTGCTCGCGGCGAGTGGCGAGCCGTGCGGCCCGGTGTCGCATGCCGTCGGCGCGTTGGCGCACGAACTCGCGGGAGTGCTTGTCGCCGTCGGGGGAGCGGCGCGGGTCGACGCGTCCGGCGCTGGCCGCGGCGCGCCGGCGGATCTCCCGGTCGACCGCGGTGAGCCGGTCGCGCTCGGCGACGGCCTGCTCGTACTCGCGAGATGCCCGCGCCCGCGCGTCGGCCCGCTCCCGCCGGAATGCCTCCCAGCCGCCGGAGTAGCGCGTCGCCTTGCCTTCGTCGAGCTCGACGATCGAGTCGGCGAAGTCGGCGAGCAGCGCGCGGTCGTGGGAGACGAGGACGACGGCGCCGGTGTGTTCGTCGAGCAGTGTGCGCAGCCGCGCGAGCCCGTCGGCGTCGAGGTGGTTGGTGGGCTCGTCGAGGAGGAGCGCGTCGCAGCGGGCGACCCGGACGGCGGCGAGCCCGGCGCGCGAGGCCTGCCCGCCGGAGAGGCGGGAGAGCGGCCGGTCGAGCAGCTCCGGCGCGAGTCCCAGCTCCGCCGCCGCGCCCGCGAGCCGCGCCTCGGCGTCCTCGCCGCCGAGGGCGAGCCAGCGGTCGAGGGCGACGGCGTGCGCGTCGATGGCGTCGAGGTCGCCGCCCGCGAGCGCCTTGGCCTGGCGCGCGAGCTCACGTGCCGCCGCCGCGACGCCGATCCGCTCGAGGATCGCCTCCCGCGCCGTGAGCTCGGGAGTGGCGACGAGCTGCGGCAAGTAGGCGACGCTCCCGTGCCGAGCGACGGTCCCGCCGTCAGCCGCCTCCTCGCCGGCGAGGATCCGGAGCAGCGTCGACTTGCCGCTCCCGTTGCGGCCGACCAGCGCCAGCCGATCGCCATCGTGGACCTGCAGCTCGACCGCGTCGAGCACGGTCCGAGCACCAAAAGACCGGGTGACGCCCCGAGCGTCAAGCAAAGTAGAAGGCATGCGTTTGCTCCTTCCTGGAGCCAAAAAGACTGCGACCACGAGATGCCGCGGAGGCCCGGCAATGCCGGATCCCTCAAAGGCGGCTGTCAGTGCTCGACACGCATGCAACGGCCCAACTCAAGGGCCGACGACCACCGTAGCAACCGCAACGCTCAAAACTCCCCGCGCAGCTATCGTTCCCCTCCGAGCGCCCGTAGCTCAGTGGTCAACGGGTCCCTCCGGGGGCCCAAAGAGCGTCGGTCTTTCAAGCCGAAGGTCGCCAGTTCGAATCTGGTCGGGCGCATTCCTCGCAGTTCCGGGCGGTGCCGGGAATGGCCGGTGCAGAGCCAAATCGCCGGTTAGGGCCTGGAGATGCGTTCCGGAGGCTTCCTCTCGGTTCCGGTGCGTTCCGCGAGGTCCGTGTCGCATTCGTGTCTCATTCCGAGGAGGCGCGGCAGCGCTATTCGTGCTTCTCCGAGAGCTTGGCCAGCTCGCTGATCGAGACGCCTAATGCCGTCGAGATGTCTCGTACCGTCGCCCACGTCGGATTGGCTTCTCCACGCTCGATGAGCGACAGCGTTTTCGGGCTGATCTCGCATCGCGGTGCCAACTCTTCCTGAGTTTCCCCACGCTTCTGCCTTAGCTCGCGAATCGTGTGGCCGAGGGCGGGCTGTGGCCGCGAAGAAAGAGCCCGAGGGTGATTCAAGGTATACGTTGAATAGTTGCTAGCCTCACAGGCGCAAACATAAGCGGCCCCCGGCGGTGCGTGAACACCGACCGAGGGCCTGACCACAAGGAGACGTAGCTCCTCATGGCTGATCAGAACCCTACGGCCGACCCACGGGTCGTGCCGATCGACCTACCCGACGCCCAGACCGAGATCCTTCGACGCGAGCTGCTCGGCTGGCTCGACGGGATAGAGCTGGACCTCGCCCATTCCGAACCCCTGGAGGACCCCCGAGGCATCGGTCCGCGAAGCAGACGCCTTCCGTCGTCTCCTAACCGCGCTCGATCGATCGAAGGTCGAGCTTCCCGACGAGAACGCCCGCGAGGCGCTCGGTCGGGCGGCGGAAGGCTACGACGAGGCGAGCGGTTACGACCGCGTCTGCGCGGTCCATGACGCCCACCGCTCGCTGCTCTCCCTGCTCAGCTGATGGACGGCCAGGACGCGCGGCTCGCCTACGTCGTCGGCAGACGGATGAGGCGGATCCGCCGCGACCAGGAACTGAGCCAGGAGGCGGTCGTCTGGGCGGCCGGGATCCATCGCACCCAGATCAGCCTCTACGAGCACGGCGAGCGGATGCCCCTCCTCTCCTCGTTCGTGAGGCTGGCCGGCGGCCTCGGGGTGTCTCCCTGTGTCCTGCTCGACGGCGTCACCTGGGAGGGGGGCCAGCGCCCTCGGCCGGTTCGTCATCGTCGATCAGGGCGGTAGTCACGATGGCCGGTGAGCGGTCCACGGCCGTCGCCGAACGGTTCGGTGCGAACCTGCGCCGCGTGCGCCGCCGCGAAGGCCTCTCGCAGGAAGGGCTGGCGGTCCGCGCCTCCCTGCACCGCACCGAGATCGGCCGTCTGGAGGGCGGCGAGCACGCCTGTCGGATCGACACCCTGATCCGACTCGCCGGAGCGATGGCGATTCCGCCCGGCGAACTGCTCGACGGGATCGCCTGGGTCCCGGCGCCTGAGCCCGAGGGCGCATTCGCATTCGGATCCAGCTCGATCTCCCGAAGGCTGATCAAAGACTGGCCAAGCCGATGAGACACGAAAGCCGAGCCAGAGAAGTCACCCAGCCAAGGCAGAGGAACCTCAGAAGCCAGCCAGACCAAGCCGAGGCAGAGATCGAAAGGGAGAGATCAGGACCGAGAAAGGCACGAACAGCAGAACCCCTCACGCACTATCACCACGTCAGCGAGAGAAGGATCGAAGGAAGCCGACACACTACGAACCCTCCGGTTCCGTGCCTGGGCCGCAGCTTCCTGGCCGACAAGGTCCGCAAGGGACGGCGGCTCAGATCGTCGCCGGCGACCGCCCCCTCGGGCGGCCGATTCTGGCACGGCTCCGCCGTGCGTACGGCCGCTTCTAGGAGGGGGCGGCAGGGCCCTGACCTTCGGTCGCCGGGCAAAGATTTAGGAAGTCACCCGGTGCAATCGTGCCTCTGGCTGGACAGGGAGTACATGAGATCCAAAGCTCCCGGCCCGGCTTTCTTCACCGAGCGGACCCTCGCCGCTTACCTCTCGGTCTCCGACCGGACGATCCGCAACTGGATCCGACGCGGCCAACTCCCCAGCTACAAGCTCGGGGCATCCCGCCGGATCGACCCCGCCGACGTCGAGGACTTCCTCGCCCGGCACCGGGATGCGGCGGCATGAGACGCGAGTCGCCGGTCAAACGCCGGAACCCGTCGGGCAAGGTGGTCTGGGTCGCGAGGTACCGCGGGCGGGACGGAAACCACCACATCGCAAGCCGACCTGGAACCGCGGCAAGGGGCACCTTCGACCGGAAGGCGGATGCGCAACGGGCGATCGACGAGGCTTACGGGCTCTCCGACCGGCCCGACACCCTGGGCGCCTACTTCGCGACGTGGACGGAGCGCCACCCCCGATCTGAACGGACCAACGCGACGAACGAGCACCGGATCGGCCGGCTCGTCGACGTGGATGTTGAGGGCATCCCGCTGAAGGACTGGCCGCTACGCGAGCTGCGCCGCCGCCACGCCCTTGTCCTCGTCGACCGCATGCTGAGGACCGAAGGTCGGGCAACCACCGGCGCGGTCGGCATCCTCCGATCCCTCTCGGCGATGGCCGAGGACGCGATCACCGACGAAGTCTGCGACCTCAACCCCTTCAAGGGCATCCGTGTCCGAGCCGGCGACCCCAGGGCGCAGAAGAAGCGCCGTCCGATCCGCGTCTTCAGCTTCGAGGAGATGCACCGCTTCGCCAAGGCCGCCCGTCACTACGAGGCCTTGGTCCGGACCTTCACCGACACCGGCATGAGGCTGGGGGAGGTGTTGCCGTTACGAGCGGAGGACTTCGACGGCGAGACCCTCCAGGTCCGCCGCACTGCCCACGAGGGAACGATCCTTGAGGGCACCAAGACCGACCACGGGGAGGACGGCGCCGGCCGCGTCGTCCCGGTCCCCGCCACCCTCGCCTGGATGCTTGAAGCCCAGATCAACCTGAACGGCGCGGACTGCGAGTTGATCTTCACGACGCCGCGCGGTCGCATGTGGCGCGAGCGAAATTTCTACCGCGATGTCTGGACGCCGACCCAGGAGGCCTCCGGCCTCGATATCCGTCCCCACGAGTGCCGCCACAGCTATGTCACCCACCTCCGAGCCGCCGGCGTGAACGACGCGGACCTTGCTGAGATCGCTGGCCATCGAGTTGAGACGATGCTGGCCCGCTACACGCACGCGCTGGGGGGAGAGCTTCTCCGGGGTTCGCGGAGTTATCGGTTAGCCCCTCCAGTCGTTCGGACACGATTTGCCCTGCTACGACGATGCAATTTTGTGCCTGACCGGCCAAATCACTGGCGCTCGCGTTGAAGCTGTGCTTGACTTTCGATATCAAAAGTCTAAAATGTGACAAAAGATGCACTGGTTTCAGGAGAGAGCCCAGCGAGTTGGCAACTGTCATGTCCAGTTTTTCGTACCGGCCGTCGACAGAGACGGAGAGCCCGTGCCTGGGGGTCAAGCCCTCTGGGTCAGGGAGTGCCTTTCGGTCATGGGCACTAATTTCGGCGGGGCCACGGCCTTCCCTGGCACCGGGGTCTGGCGCGACGACGAGCGCGGCGGGGAGCTCCTTTTCGAGGACACGGTGGTCGTCTTTTCATATGTCGGCGAGGCCGACCTTGAAGGCCCGGCGGGAGAAGCTCTCTTCGACTTCGCGATGCGGCTGGGCAAAGAGACGAATCAGGGTGAGGTCGGCATCTACGTCGACGGTGAGTACTTCGGATTCAACAATTTTGATAGAGACGAACAAGACGGCCGAGAGGAGGCGACGTCATGAGCAACGACCAGAGGAAGGGCAATCCACTTTCAGATTTTCTCCGCGACAAAGCTGATGTCGTCATCCGCGATCAGGATCGGCCAGGTGGGCTTACCATCGGCCAAGTCGTCGCCTGGCGTCATTGGTTTGCAGCGCGTCAGCGGCTTCTCCGGTCTTCCGGCGGAAGACCGACGAACCCGGCGTGGACCCTAAAGCGGCAGATTCCCTTTGCAATCAAGGTCTGGAAAGACCTCGAAGATAGGGCCGAGCGTTGTAGCGCGGGTGGGACCCGGATTGGCCCAGGCCAGCTTGCGGCCTTTCTGGTGGAAGACGCCGTTCAGAATCTCGATGCGTCGCCTGGAACCGATCGAGACGACCATACGAATGAGGAGATAGACGTCGGACTTGCCGAACCGGTCGAGGACCCGACGTTCGGTGACTGGCATATGCCCGAGATCTTTTCTGGCGTGGCCGCCTAATGATCACGATCTCGTTCTACTCCTATAAGGGCGGAGTGGGCCGGTCGTTGACGCTAGCGAATCTGGGCGTCTATCTAGCTCAGTTCGGTGCCAAGGTTGTAATGATCGACTTTGATCTTGAGGCGCCAGGTTTGCATTACAAGATCCGCCCAGGCGAGCCGGTCGAGTTGCCCGAACGCGGCATCGCTGGTCTGCTTGCAGACGTCAGCCGTGGCACTCCGACCGACTCTCTTGACCTCGAGATCGCGGTCGACCTGTCGGTTCACGCTGCCTTGGTGACCGGTAGCGACGAGGATGCGGTGGGGGGTAGTCCGACTGGGCAGCTCCACCTGATACCAGCCGGGAATCCGCTGGCTCCGGACTATTGGGCCGATCTTGCAGCCATCGACTGGGACCGGTTATTCATCTCGGATGGGAGGCGCGGCGTTTCTGCGCTGAGCCAGCTCAAGACCCACATTGAAGAGAACCTTGCGCCAGATGTTCTACTAGTGGACAGCCGAACTGGAATTACGCCCGGAGGGGGCGTAGCCACCACCCTGCTACCTGACGTCGTAGTCACCATGATGCTCAATACTCCTGAGCACCTCGATGGCTCAAGCCTGGTCGTCTCCGCCGTTGCAGCTACCGAACGTGGTGAAGCCCAAGGTCCACGGGTAGTGCCTGTGCTGAGTCGATTCACCAGCGCTCCAGTCGAAGAGCGACCCCCTCGACCGGGAGGCCGCGTTCGATCGCGCGAACAGCTCAGATTTCCGGACTTTCCCCCCGAGCGAGTGAACGACGCGCCGCTCGACGAATTGCGTTCACGTCTCATACGTGACCTCCCCTCGCAAGTTGCGGACCGTGTAGGTAGCCCGCTCGTGCTTCACAGTGATCCATCTCTTGAGGAACAGGAGTATTTGGCGTTCGGGCCATACGCGAGGGCTCGGTTGGGACAGCTCGGGCAGACTCTGCTTGAGGACTATCTCCGGCTCTTCGCTGGTCTCGTCCCGAATGACCTTTTTTTGCGCTACCTAGCTGGCGTGCGTGAGCATGTGCGCAGCATCATTCTCGACCGGCCGGATGATGCTGTTAGAACGCTGGAGAGCCTCGCGACGCTAGTAGGGGACGAGGATGCCTTCATCGATCTCGTAAAGGTCTACGTGCTTCGGCGGGACAGCCGGAAACTCATCCAAGCTGCAGAAGGTCTGTTTCGAATTCACGACCGTGTGGTGCCACATCCGGCGCTCACGAAAGAACTTCAGAACTTGGTCGTCGGCCGCGCTCGAGGGCGCGTAGTGGGCGAAGGGCTCGTCGTCTCCCCGGAGTTTGTGGAGCGGTATTGGCGAGAGGCCGCCCGAGACGACCTTGAGTGGGGGGCGACTATCGCTCGCCTTTATGCCGATCGCGAACAGGTCCCCGACGCGCGCAGAATTGCTGAAGAGTTGGTGGCGGCGGACGGAAGCGCGAAAGCGATCGCTGATGTTGTCCGGCTAGTCTCACAAGGCGGTGACACTGCGGAGCGTCTAGCGGTGGAGCTCGCAACGAAGTATTTCGAGGCGGCGGGCGAATCCACGGCCTTTTTGACTGCTGCGGCGATCGCCTGCCGCTATCAGGGCGACGAGGACTTGGCTGTTCGGATTCTCGACTCTCCTGCGAGTCAGACGCTCCCCGATGGACTTCTCATCGAGGTTCTATCGATCGCTGAGCGGTTTGGAGACGCCGCCAGCCTTTTCCTTGCCACCTATGGGTCTGCCGCCCCCGATGACGTGCACGTCGACAGCTTGCGACAGCTATGGGAGACCCTGCACAGGAGAGTGCCGCGGCTTCGGCTCGAAATCAGGGAACAAAACCCCGAGCTGTTCGTTCAGCTCGAAGGTCAAGACGAGAACCCGTTCTAGCAACCCGAGGGTCTTTCTAGTTCCTCTTCAAGTTAGGCGCAGAATCTTGTTCCCCTCGTCCCTGCTGCGCCTTTGTGCCTTGGTACCTCGACCAGTGGAAGCGACAGCGCGAATCCGTTGACTTTTGGGTGCCGGAGCGGGCGGGCTCAGTCATCTGGGCCGTCGTGGCCGCAACAGGCTTTCAAGTCTTCAGGATCCGCAAGTGGAGGTTTCTCGTTCTCGACAATGAGGTCAGCCGGGAACTCCAGCAGGTCTTGAAGCTTGAGCTTCAATTCCTCGAAATCCATGAATCCGTCGAGCCCCCACCGATTTCTTCGTCGCACAGCGCTTCGCCGGATATCGCGTTGTCTACTGCAGCCTTGACGGTGTCGCCGATACCGACGCCTAGATGGCCGTGACGGAAGCGGGCGTAGACGGCGCGGCCATCGTCGAGGGTGCCCTCCCACTGCGAAGGACAGGCTAGGCACGTTTTCGTGAGGGTCAGCACAGTTGGCACGGCTCTATGCTTGCAGACAGAACCTTCCACCGCGAACGGCCTCCACGTCTCCGGATGCCGATCGCGACCCGATGACATGGAAAGCGCAGAGAAGACATGCTGCGGTACATCCCGCGCCAAGGATCAGATGATCCGTTCGCTCGTGTCGGCGCCGCCAGATGACGAGCCCACGGCGGCTGCTGAAGATGCTGCCGCGGCCGAGGCGCTCGCCGCCTATCAACGCGGGGAGGGCATTCCCCCGGATCGACTTCGAGCCGAGCTAGAACTTGGCGCCTAGCGCAGATCCGGGTCTCATCCGAGTCGCATCGCCTCCCCAGACTCGCTTCCCACGCCAAAGAGCAACGTCCTTTCAAGCCGAAGCTCGCCAGTTCCAATCTGATCGGCGCATTCCTTGTCTGGTCGACGCCTATCACGTTGGCGCGCCGCGACCCCGGCTTCAGCTGGGGATGGCGGCGGCGACGAGCCTGCAGCAGGATGTGATTAGGCATCGCCTCATGTCGCGGTCGGTCACGACAGCCTACTGTCCGGGTGCCGAGGGCCTTGATCCATCGCGGTAGCTCCTCGTCCTTTACGAGCGAGGGGAGGAATTGTCCCGGGTCTGGCCGGTGCCGCGCTGGCCATCCACTGCTGAATTGACCCAGCCCAGAGTTTCGGTCCACCCCTACGCCTAAAGTGAGCGCCCTCGTGGCTTCCGGCTTTCCAGTTATCGACCTTTTCGCCGGGGCTGGCGGTCTGAGCCTGGGTGCTACCAACGCTGGCTGCGACGTCCTGCTCTCGGTTGATAACGACGAGGTCTCGTGTCGGACGATCGAGACGAATTCACGGTTCCTAGGCGGAGTAGTCGAATGCGCAGACGTGACGGAGCTCGGTGGAGCGGACCTGCGCCGGCTTGCCGGACTTGAAGCCGGTGATCCATTGCTGGTCGTTGGCGGGGCACCCTGCCAGCCGTTTTCCAAGGCCGCCTATTGGGTTGAAGCCGGGAGCGAGGCGGCTTACCGTCGGGCTCGGGCCTCGGGAACCTCGGCCGAGAAGCCGCCACCGCCAGAGTTCGCGCGACCGGACAAGCGTCGGACCTTGGTCGAGGAGTTCTGGCGTTTGGTGCGGGACTCGAATGCCGACGGCTTCGTGTTCGAGAACGTCCGCAGTATCACGCACCCGCGCAACAGGCCGGTACTGGAAGCTCTCGAACGTGCGGCTCGTGCACGGGGATACAAGCTCCGATTCGTGGCGGCAAACGCGGCCGAGTTCGGCGTGCCTCAGAGGCGACAGAGGGTCTTCCTGCTCGGTTCAAGACTCCGTCGGCCCGACGCGCCCCAGCCAACCCACGCGGCGCCCGACGCGGCCGCCGAGGAAGGCAGAAGCTCTTTTGAGACGGCGGGCGACGCACTCGCCCCGTACTCGGGAGACGAGTTCTCTGAGCCCGAGGAGGTCGTGGAGGGGCGCTGGGCCGAGCATCTGAGAACAGTGCCGCCCGGCTGGAACTACAAGGCGCACACGGCCTGGGGTGGGCATCCCAACCCGACCTGGGAGACCGAGACTCGTTACTGGAACTTCCTCCTCAAGCTCAGTCCAGATCTGCCCTCCTGGACCGTGAGCGCGTCCCCAGGACCTTGGACCGGACCGTTCCACTGGGACACTCGTCGATTGCGCACGCCGGAGTTGGCGGCGCTGCAGACCTTTCCCGACGGATACAGATTCGAGGGGTCGCGACGCGACCGCGTACGCCAGATCGGCAATGCCGTCCCAATTGCTCTGGCGCAGCAGATGGTGGAATCCGTCGCAGTTGCGCTTGGCGCGGAGGACGATAACCGTCTTCTGGCTGCCGCATGAAGGCCGTCAGCCTCTTTTCGGGCTGTGGGGGCCTTGATCTAGGTCTTGAGCGCGCTGGCTTCGACGTCGTCTTCGGCTCCGACATCGATCCCTATTGCGCCGCAAGCTACAAGCTCAATTTCCCGGGAGTGCAGTTCTACGAGGGGACCGCCGGAGATCTGACCAAGGAGCTCCTCGCGAATGTTTCCAAGGGCGCCACGCTAGGACAGATCGACCTGCTCGCAGGAGGGCCTCCTTGCCCTCCGTTCTCAAAGTCGCGCTTCTATCGGACCGAGAAGCCGCGAGCCCTTGAGGACGCCGTAGGAGAGGAGACGATCAACGCGTACCTCACTGTGCTGGGGGCAGTGCGGCCGCGAGCTTTCATCCTCGAGAACGTCGCCGGGCTCGCCTACAAAGTTCACGAAAGTGCTCTCGAGCTGATCCTTCAGACCGCCCAAGGCCTCGGCTACTCGATCTCATCGAAGGTGATCAACGCCGCCGACTATGGGGTGCCCCAGACCAGGGAGCGATTCTTCGTCGTCGGTCTGCTTGATGGCGAGTTCCAGTTTCCAGACCCGACTCACGCAAAAGAGCCCGGGACCAGCTTGGAAAACGGGAGCCTTCTCCCTTGGGTGACCGCGGGCGACGCGATTGGGGATCTGGATACTGAGGAGAATGCCGATGACACCGGGCATTTCGCGGGCGGGAAATACCACGATCTGCTCAAAGAGATTCCGCCCGGAGACAACTACCTTTACTTCACGGCCAAGCGCGGCCATCCTAATCCTCAATTTGAGTGGCGCAAGCGCTATTGGTCCTTCCTGCTGAAACTCAGTCCTGAGATGCCCTCGTGGACGATCCAGGCACGCCGCTCCAACAACATGGGTCCGCTCCATTGGCGGAATCGCATCTTGCGGATCGAGGAGGTCAAGCGGCTGCAGACCTTTCCCGATGATTGGCACCTCACGGGCACGGTGGAGCGGAAATGGCGTCAGGTCGGGAACGCGGTTCCACCGTTGCTGGCGGCTGCGCTTGGGCGCTCGCTAGCTCAGCAGCTCGATGGGGTTGTGGAATTCGACGCCGCCGCCTGAGCGTGGCCAATAAAAGCGACATCCCTTTTGCTGGCGATTTCTCGCCGAAAGAGATCGATCTGGAGACGGTCCTCACACTCGCACGCGAAAATGCCGGCGACCGGGCGGGTCTGAATCTGGCGGTCCGCGAGCGCTACTACGAAAGGCCGTCCACCTCACCGGAACAGCGGCGCAAGCTTGCCTACAACGTCACGCTCGGTATGGAGAAGTATGGGCTTATTGAGAAAGATGCCCACCTGACGGCCCTCGGGGACGAGGTGTTTGCTCTCGCGGGCTCGCCCGAGAAAATGTACGAGCGGTTCGCTCGTCACATCCTCCTCGAGATGCCAGGCTCACAAATGCTCGAAGCAGTTCGCGATATGCACGCCGCGGGCGAGAGAGTCACCCTGAACAGCTTGCGTAGAGAGCTTGACGACCGTGGCATCTATACGACGTCGGCCAACAAGAGCATGAGCCTGATGCGCCTATGGCTGGATGCGGCAGGGGTGACCGGTCCGAAATGGAAGATCGATGAGGGCGTCTTTCACAGAGTTCTGGGAATTTCGAAACCCGAGTTGGCCGCACTCGCCGATCTCAGCCCTGAGGAGCGCGCGGTCCTCCGAACCCTGGCCGAGCTCGGCACGGTAGTGGACTCCTCGCGGTTGCGGCGGGCGACTGAGCGGGCCCATGCAATCAGGTTGAACGAGAAGGGTTTCGCAAAAACGCTGAAGCCTCTGGCGGAAAAGGGACTCCTGTTGTTCAAACCGGCTGGGGGGAAGTCGGCACCGGTCGCTCCGACGCCGCGCTTGCTGAAAGATGTGACGGTTCCGCTGATCGAACAATATGGGCAAGGGCTGCCTCCGAAATTGCGAGCGCTGCTACGTCAGCCGCTTTCCGACATAGTCGCAGCGCTCGACGCTTCTACTCACGAGAAGGGGCTCGCGCTTGAGGCGCTCGCATTCAAGATGATGCGCAGTCTCAACTTGGACTACTTGGAGACCCGCTTCCGACCTCGGACCGGTGGCCGGTTTGAGGTCGACCTGCTCTTCGAGTCCCGTCAGCTTGGCTATTCCCGGTGGCAGATCCAGTGCAAGAACACGGCGCGGGTTTCGCTAGAGGACATTGCCAAGGAGGTGGGGCTCGTCTACCGGCTTCTTAGCGACACCATCGTCGTTATTACGCGGGGATCGATTGGAGAGGAGGCGAGAAGTTACGCGAACGACGTCATGCGCAAGACCTCGCTCTCCATAGTCCTGATCGATGGCGACGATGTCAAAGGCATCATCGATGACCCTCTCGCGATATTTGCCGTTCTCGAGCGTGAGGCCGCACTCGCTGCCAGTCTCAAGCCGATCGAGGCTTAGCCAGCATTCGTGCAACCTGTTCTGCTGCGCGCTTTGGTTCATCGTGCTCCCAGAAGCGCATTACCGTCCACCCGGCCGATGAGAGCCAGGTGTCGTATCGGCGGTCTCTCTCACGGTTCCTCGCGAGCTTTGCGTCCCAGTACTGGCTATTGCGTCGAGGACTAGTGCCGTGCTGTGGGCATCCGTGCCAGAAGCAGCCGTCAACGAACACAGCGATCTTGGCCCGCGTGAAAACGATGTCGGGACGGATTGGCCGGGGCTGGTCAGATAGGCGAATCGGGTGGTCGACGCGAAAGCGCAGGCCCAAGGCAAATAGGGCCGACCGAAATCGCTTCTCGGGCACGGTGTCGCGCCGCCGGTTTCCCTGCATGGTGGCCCGGACTGCCGCACTTGAAGCCTTGGGTGGACTAGGCAGCTGCGTGATCTCATCAATGTAACCGCGGGCCAAATCTGAGTGCAGGGTGCAGGCCGGGCCCAGTCGCCGCCGCTCACTGGCGGGAAGCCACAAGCGATCCGGCCGATCGGACCCGCAGGTCTTACGGAGTTGACGACTGCGCGTCGGGTCCTGGTCGGCAGTGAGTGGCGGAAGCGGGGGAGCCACCGGAGATCCTCGGGGGCTATCGCAAGAGGGAAGCCGCAACCTAGCCCGCGCCGTCCGGCCCTCCGGATTTGCCCCCATTGGGTCGGGTACCTGATCCATTCTTGAGACCACCACCCTTGAGGGGGCAGTAGAGATATGGCTCAGACGAAAAAACGTTCGACGTCGGCTCGACCTAGTTCCTCGCGGAGGTCGGGGACCAAAGCGAGTTCGACGAAAGCTCGGCCGGCGGCTAAATCATCCAGCAGGTCGAGGAACAAATCCAATTCTCGGTCGGGCAGTAGCTCCAGGTCGAGGAGCAAAGGCAGGAGCTCCTCGGGCTCGGGGAGCAATGGGTCCGGGAGCAACCCGGTGGAGGCGGTGCGCGACACCGTGGAGGAGAAGGCGAAGTCGGCGGGCAAGAGCGTCGGCAGTGCGGGGAAGACCGTCGGCAAGGTGGCCGGGAAGGCGAAGCTGCCTTTGGTTGCCAGTGGGGCGGCGCTCGCGGGGGTCGCGGGCGGGGTCGCCTTGGCGGCGTCGCGGAAGGGGCATCGTGGAGGTATCGGCGGCGCCCTGCGGAAGCCGAAGATCAAGGTCGACACCGGCGACGTGGCCAGGGTCGCGAAAGAGGTCGGCAGCTTCAGCACGCAGGTCGGCGCGCTTGCCGGTGAGTTGCAGCGCAACCGGGAAGCGGCGAATGACGGGAAGCACCGGTCGCCGATCGAGGTCGCGCTGCAGGGACTGACCTCGCGGCACTGATCGCTCGCTCCGGGTCGCGCGCGCGGGAGGGCGCGATCACTCGGCCACAGCGAACAGGCTCCACTCGCCCGGAGCCCCCTTCAGCGTGTGGACCCCGCGCTCCTCGAAGTCCAGGCCCGACCCCACCACGAGCTCCTTGACCGTGCTCGACACGTAGACCTCGCCGGCGCCCGCCAGGGCGCCGATGCGGGCGCCGATGTTCACGGCCATGCCGGCCACGTCGTCGCCGATCAGCTCGACCTCGCCGGTGTGGATGCCGGCGCGCACGCGGAGGTCCAGGGGGGAGAGGGCGGTGCGGAGGGAGGTGGCGCAGCGGATCGCGCGGGCGGGGCCGTCGAAGGTGGCGAGGAAGCCGTCGCCCATCGTCTTGACCTCGTGGCCGCGGTGGAGATGGAGGTGGTGGCGGACGGTGGCGTCGTGGCGCTCGATCAGGTCGCGCCAGGCGCGGTCGCCGAGGCGGGCGGCGGTGGCGGTGGAGTCGACGATGTCGGTGAAGAGGACGGTGGCGAGGGCGCGGTCGGGCTCGTGGGCGCGGCGGCTGCCGACGAGGAACTCCTCGATCTCGTCGAGGATCGCGTCCTGGTTGCCGATCCAGGCGAGGTGGTCGGCGCCGGGAAGTTGGACGTAGCGGGCGCCGGGGATGGCGTCGGCCAGGTAGCGGCCTTGGCACTCGCGGACGACGATGTCGTCGCCGCGGTGGAGGATGAGGGTCGGGACGCTGATGGTGGGGAGGACCGCGCGCACGTCGATTTCGCGGTAGAGGTCGATCAGGGCCATCGCGCCCATCGGGCTGGTGCCCTGGCGCAGGAACATCGCCCACCAGCGGCGGAACTCGGGATCGTCGACCGCGCTCGGGGCCCAGAGGCCGGCCGCGACCGGCCCGCCCCATTCGTCACGGAAGAGGTCGCGCAGCTGGTCGAGCAGCTCCGGCTCGATGCCCTGCGGATAGTCGGGCGCCCGCAGCATCCGCGCCCAGGTGCCGTAGAGGACGAGCGAGGAGACCCGGTCGGGGTAGCTCGCGGCGAAGAGCGCCGACATCGGCCCGCCCTCGGAGACGCCGAGGATCGCCGCCCGCCCGCAGCCGGCCGCGTCCATGACCGCGCCCAGGTCGTCCATCGACTCCTCCAGCGTCGGCGGCCGCCCCGGCCGGTCCGAGAGCCCCTGCCCGCGCTTGTCGAAGACGACCAGGCGGGCGAAGGAGGTGAGCCGACCGAGGAAGCGGGCGATCGTCGGCTCCTCCCAGATCAACTCGACGTGGGAGACGAAGCCGGGCGTCAGCACGAGGTTCGGCGGGCCCTCGCCGTGGACCTGGTAGGCGATGCTGAGCCCGTCGGAGTCGGCGTACCGCGTCGCCGCTTCCATCGCCGAGATGCCCATGCCTCGGCCCGCCTAAGGTCGCGCCTCCAGGATCAGGTTGAACGGCGTCTCCGTCGCCCGGCGGACGTCGGTGAAGCCGCCGCTCATGATCACTTCGGCGAGGCGTTTTTCGCCCGCCTGGGCGCCGAGCGCCAGCCCCACCTCCTGGTCCAGGGACGCCGGGGTGCAGATCATCGTCGAGGCGCCGTAGAAGACGCGGCCGACCGGGTTGAGGTTGTCCTCGACGCGGTCGCCGGCGAAGGGCTCGACGATCAGCCAGGTGCCGTCGGGGGCGAGCGTGTCGTGGATGTGCATCGACGCGCCGACCGGGTCGCCCATGTCGTGGAGGCAGTCGAAGACGGCGACGAGGTCGTAGCCCGTGCCGGGGTAGTCCTTGGCCGTGGCGACCTCGAAGTCGACGTTGTCGACCCCGGCTTCGGCGGCGGCCTCGCGGGCGCGCTCGATCGAGGCGGGGTGGTAGTCGAAGCCGTGGAACTCCGAGGCGGGGAACGCTTCGGCCATGAGGATGGTGGAGGCGCCGTGGCCGCAGCCGATGTCGGCGACCTTCGCCCCTTCCTTGAGCTTGTCCTCGACGCCTTCGAGCGCCGGGATCCACTCGGCGACGAGGTGGCCTTTGTAGCCGGGGCGGAAGAAGCGCTCGGTGCCCTCGAAGAGCCGGTGGTCGTGCTCGTGCCAGCCCATCCCGCCGCCGGTCTTGAACGCGCTGGCGATCTTGTCCTCGTCGGCGTAGAGGGAGGCGATCAGCTCGTATGCGCCGAGCAGGTAGAAGGGGCTCTCCTCGTCGGCCAGCGCCATGGCCTGCTCGGGCGGCAGCTCATAGGTGTCGCCCTCGGCGTCGTAGGTGACGTAGCCGCCCGCCGCCTGGTTGCGCAGCCACTCGCGCACCGAGCGCTCGGCGACGCCCGCGCGCTCCGCCACTTCCGCGGAGCTCAGCGGCCCGGCACCGGCCATCGCCTTGTAGAGGCCCATGCGCTCCCCGATCACGAAGAGCGGCGCGCTGATCACCGCCCCCATGTCGGTCACCGCCTGACCCATGAATGCTTCGAGCTTCTCGGGATCGATCTCGGTCGCGGCCATCGTCATCGCCTCCAGGCGGTCTATGAAGTTTTTGGGACGAGATCCCTGCTCAAACCGAGTAGAACCCACCCGCGGAGCGGCTGTCAAGGCGACCTACGGCTCTCTGACCGGATTCATTCGCGGGCCGGGCGCGGAGGTCGGCGGCGGGCGGCACGGTAGGTTCAGGGCCATGGCTGATCAGGCAGGACTGCGAGCCCGCCTCGCGCGCGCCGGCGCCGGGCTGCTGCGGGTGCGGTGGTTCGTGCGGGCGCCGATCTGGCTCTACCGGGCGCGGCTGGGGGCGATCTTCGGCGGGCGCCTCTTGATGCTGGAGCACGTCGGGCGCAAGAGCGGTGAGCCCCGCTACGTCGTCCTCGAGGTCGTCGACCACCCCGAGCCGGGCACCTACGTCGTCGTCTCGGGCTTCGGCCGGCGGGCGCAGTGGTACCGCAACGTCGAGGCCGACCCGCACGTCCGCGTCTACCTGCGCAGCCGCCGCCCCGCCGCCGCCGAGGCGCACCCGCTGGACGCCGAGGCGGCCGCGGCGTCGCTGCGGCGCTACGCCACCGCGCACCCGCACGCCTGGGACTCCCTGCGCCCGGTCCTCGAGGAGACCCTCGGCGCGCGGATCGACGACACCGGGACCGAGCTGCCGATGGTGGCCCTGCGCCTCGCGTCCTGATCGGCGCTCGGACGCTCGCGCCCGACGCGCGAGCCGTACATCCGGCCAGGCCGCCGCGCAAATGGACATGAAAGCTTTCGCGGCGGGGTAGCGTCGGGACCATCGTCCGTTGGAGGGTGAGATCCGCGTTGGCCGCGGGGATCCTCGCGATCCTCACGGTTCCGGCGGTCGCCTCGGCCAGGCCCGCGGCGACCGGCTCCGCCGAGGGCACCGGCCTCCTCGTCACCGTCGCCGCGCGCGAATGCCCGACCTACCAGGACATCCGCGCCAACCTCGCGCGCAACAACATCATGGAGAGCCTCGAGGACCTCGGCGAAGACACGCTTTACTCGAGCGGCGAGCCGGTCAACCCGAAGAAAGAGCTCGAAGGCCAGCCGAACTGCAAGCCGATCACCGGCTGGCAGTTCACGCTCGGCTCGGGGATCAAGGAAAAAGCCTCGACCGGGCCGTGGGGCGCGCTCTCGATCGTCACCGGCGCCGAAGCGTCGACCGTGACCACGCAGGCGACGACGCCGCTACTCGGCTGGAACGGCGAAACGATCCCCGGCATCTCGCTGCACGGCGCCGCCACCTTCGAACTGAACCAGGCGCAGGCCGAACGGGCCGCCGGCCACTACCTCTGGATCCAGGGCGGGACGACGGCCGACCCGGTCCTCTATACCTCGGGACCGTTCGCGGGCAAGTACGGCTTCGGCGCGCTGCGCTGCTCGATCGACGACCTGAACGGCGACAACGTCGAGACGATCGACTTCCCGGTCGGCACCACGCACGCCTTCTGTTACGCCTACTACGTCACCCCGCCGCCGAGCTCGGGGACGATCGTGATCCGCAAGGAAGTGCGGAACGCGGGCTCGGCGACGCAGGCCTTCAACTTCGGCGGCAACGTCTCCTACAACCCCGGCGGCGCCTTCGACCTCGCCGCGGCCGAAGGCGCGCCCGCCGAGCAGTCCTTCTTCCGCGGCGAGACGAAACCGGGCGAAGACCCCTGGACCGTCAGCGAGCAGGTGCCCGACGGCTGGTTCCTCGCCGACATCCGCTGCGAATCGAACGGCAGCCAGGTGACGAGCGATCGCGAGAACGCGACCGTCGACATCCGCCTCGCGGCGGGCGACACGGTCACCTGCACCTACGTCGACGTGCTGAAGCCGCCCGACGGGGTGCTGCTGCTGCGCAAGATCACCGAAGGGGGAACCGGGACGTTCGACCTTAAAGTCCTCGACTCGGATGGGCAGACCGTCAGGCGGGAGCGGGTGACCACCGACGAGGAGGGCGTCCCCGCCAACGGCAGGCCGCTGGCCCTGGAACCGGGGAGCTACAGGGTGCTCGAGGCCGAGCCGCACGATCGCCGCGGCGTCTGGAAGCGGGTCGGCGTGAGCTGCGACGGCAAAGCCCAGCGTGGTGACACGGCGAGGATCACGATCGCCGCCAGTCACGGCGCCGTCTGCACCTTCACCAACCGGCTGACCTACGAGGGTCGGTTGACGATCACCAAGGAAGCGATCGGCAACACCGGTTCGGCAGCCTTCCAGGTCACCTCTCCGCAGCTGCCGGAACAGCAGCGGAAGCAGATCGCCGTGGTGAGGAAGGAAAAGACGAAGGTGCTCGCCAAGGGCGAATCGACGAGCGACCTGCCGTTCGGCACCTACGTCATCCAGGAGTCCGCCGCCCCCGGGACGAGCCGGGCTGGCTGGGCACTGATCGAGGTCGACTGCGACGGCAAGGCGATCCCCTTCGAGCAGGGACGCGCGGTCGTCCGCCTCACCCACAGCGATCCGCATAAGCACTGCCGCTTCGTCGACCGCTATTCCAGGTCGCCGAGCCCGCCCGGTCCCGAACCAGGACCCGGCCCCCAGCCCGGCGAAGACGCGGAGATCACCGTCGCCAAGACCCTGGTCAGCACCGGCAGCGGGCCGACGCCGACCAGCGTCTACCGGATCGAGGTCAGGAACCTCTCCGGCGCGACCGCCTCGAACGTCGTCGTCACCGACCAGCCCGGCCCGGGCCTGGTGATCGTCGCCGCCGAACCGAGCGCGGGCGGCACCTGCATGCGCACCGACCTCTACGTCTGCACCTTCGCCTCGATCCCCGCGCACGGCGAGGCCACGGTGATGGTGACGGCGAAGGACTACGGCGGCGGCGGGACCTACAACCGCGCCGTGATCGGCTCGGCCAGCCCCGACGGCGATCCCGCCAACAACGTCGACGCGGCGCGGGCGAAGAGCCCGACGCGGCACTACAAGGCTTGCGGCTCGAGCGTCGCCGTCGCCGCGCGCTGCTGACCCGCCGCCGCGCTACGGCGTGACGATGTTGAACCAGAACTCGAAGTCGTCGAGCAGGCCGAGGAGGTCGTGCAGCGCCTGGGCGTCGCCGTCGACCTTCGCGGTGCCGTCGGCGATCAGCGTCGGCAGGTCGGTCGCTTTGAGGATCACGCGATTGAGGTCGGTGCGGTCGATCGTCAGGGTCGCGTCGGGATCCTCGGCGGCGCCGCTGCGATGCCCGAGCGTGCCGTGCCGCAGGAAGAGCGTCCAGGTCTCCGAGACGTCGGGCAGCTCGCAGACGAAGGTGAGCCTTCTGTCGCCGGCCTTCTCGCCGTTCAGCCTCATCCCCAGGTAGTCGAAGAACAGCGGTATGTCCATCGCCCGAACGGTGTCGGGGGTGGCGCTGTTGGGGGTGGGGAGGTCGAGGACCCCCTCGCGCAGCTCCTTCGCCCCGGCGAGATAGAAATTCCGCCACGGGCCCGACTCCGACTGGTAGCCGAGCTGCTCGAGCGCGTCGGCCTGGAGCGAGCGGGCGGCCTCATCGTCGGGATCGGCGAAGATCAAGTGGTCGAGAACCTCGGCGACCCAGCGGTATTCGCCCGCCTCGAACGCCTCGCGAGCCTTGCCGAGCGCCGCCTCGGCGCCGCCCATGAACTCGACGTAGCGTTTCGCCGCCTCCTCGGGCGGGAGCTGGTGGAGCCGGGCCGGGTTGCCGTCGAACCAGCCGAGGTAGTTGGTGTAGGTGGCCTTGACGTTGTGGCTCAGTGAGCCGTAGTAGCCGCGCATCGCCCAGTGGCGGTCGAGCTCCGGCGTGAACCTGACCCGCTCGGCGATCTCGGTCGCGTTCAGGCCGTGGTTGGCGAGCCGCAGGGTCTCGTCGTTGATGAAGCGGAACCCGTCGCGCGCCATGCTCAGCATCTCGAGCACGCGGTCGTTGCCCCAGACCGGCCAGTGGTGCATCCCGTACATCACCTCGGAGCGATCGCCCCACATCTCCATCGTCCGCTCCAGGTGCTTGGACCAGGTGAGCGGGTCGCGCGGCGCCGCGCCGCGCAGCGTGTAGGTGTTGTGGAGGGTGTGGCAGCAGTTCTCCGCCGCGGTCACCGCCTTGAAGTCCTCGATGAACCAGTGCATCTCGGCCGGTGCCTCGGAGTCGGGGGCCATCATGAACTCGAAGTCGAGTCCGGCGATCGTCTCCCGCTGCCCGGTCTCGGTGACGATGTCGGTCGGCGGGATCAGGCCGATCTCACCGGAGGAGGTCGAGACGCCGAGCCCGGCGCCGACCTGGCCACGCGGGTCGGGGGGCAGCAGGTTGCCGAACATGTAGCTCGCCCGCCGGCTCATCACGTTGCCGGCGGAGACGTTCTCGGCGACCGCCGCCTCGAGGAAACCCTCGGGCGCGTAGATCTTCACCCTGCCGGCCGCGACGTCGGCCTCCTCGACGATCCCGTGGACCCCGCCGTAGTGGTCGACGTGGCTGTGGGAGTAGATGACGGCGACGACCGGCTTGCGCGGGCGGTGTTCGTAGTAGAGCTCGAGCGCGGCCTTCGCGGTCTCGGCCGAGACCAGCGGGTCGAAGGCGACGATCCCGTCGGGGCCCTCGGCGAAGGTGATGTTGGAGAGGTCGAGCGTCCGCACCTGGTAGATGCCGTCCGGCACCACCTCGTAGAGGCCGCCCTGCACGGTCAGGCGCATCTGCCGCCAGAGGCTCGGGTTGACGGTGTCGGGAGCCTCCTCGCCGTGGGAGTGCAGAAACTCGAACCGGGAGAGGTCCCAGACGAGATCGCCGTCGGCGTTGCGGACGCGGCCGCCGTCGGGGAGCGGCGCGATCAGGCCGCGCGCCGCGTCGTCGAAGTCGCGCGTGTCCTCGAAGGCGAGGCCATCGGCCATCGCCCGATTGGCCGCCCGCGTGGCCTCGCTCGCCTCGGCGCGCCCTTTGTCGTCCCGCTCACCCATGCAGCCCTCCGATCGTTCGTGCCGTCGGCTTGCTCGCCCTTGCTTTCGGGACCCTATCCGGGACTATGCTCGGCGCCATGGGCGTGGACGAGGATCGGAAGGATGCGGACGGTGCGGAGCGCCGCACCTCGCTGGCCGGCGAGCGGACGCTGCTCGCCTGGTGGCGGACCGGCCTGACCGCGATCGCCGTCGCGCTCGGCGTCGGCCGCCTCCTGCCCGAGCTTGCTCCGCACGCGACCCGTTGGCCCTACGCCCTGCTCGGCGTCGGCTTCGCCGTCTACGGGATCGCAATGTTCCTCCTCGGCACCCGGCGGCTGGGCGCCCCCGACCGCTCCTCGGAGGATCGGATGCTGGTCGCCTTCATGGGCGCCGGGACGATCCTCGGCCTCGGCACCCTCGCGGTGATCGTCGCGCAGTGAGCGCGGCGGGCGGGCCGGGCCCCCGCGGGGAAGCGACGGGCGAGTTCGCACTTCCGGGCCCTATCCGGTCATTTCTGCGAACTCGCCAGGTGCGCCCGGGCCACGGAACCCCCGGCCCGCCCGAGGCGTCAGCTTCCCCGTCCGCCGCCGTGTGATCAGCCCCTACGAGGACGCCGGGGGCGACGGCTCCGGTGACTCGAACATCATGATCCCGGCGGTCGCGGTCATCCCCTTCTCGCCGCTCTCGCTCAGGCGGGCCGCCGCGTCCTCCCTGATCTGGCGTATCGCGTAGAAGGCGTCCGCCAGTACCTCGCTCGCTTCCTCCCATCCTTGCTCGTCTACCTGCATCGCGAACCAGGAGAGCTGACGGTCATCGCGGGAGTTGAACGTCTTCTCCATCAGTGCCCAGTCGATGCGGGCGACCAGGCCCTGGACGACCGTGCGGGAGATGGATCGCTTCTCCAGATCGGAGAGCTCGGTCCAGTCCTCGCCGATGAACTCCGCCCGCGCCAGCCCACGGTACGTCTTCGCGACCGACCCTCGGGCTTTGCGCCAGGCGACCTCTTCGATGCAGCCGTACTCGGCCAACTCGCGGAAGTGGTAGGCGACGTGGTGGACATCGGGCCGCTGGCCGAAGAAGAAATCGGCATAGCCCGCCTTGACGAAATCAACCGGCGCCATCGGGCGCTCGTTCAGCACTTCGAGTATCCGAACGCGAAGCGGATGACGCACCGCCTCGCCGATCATCGACTGCTCCCTTGCACTACGCATTAGAACCCCCCGACCATTGCAATCACCCTTACTGAATTACAGGGACAGAGTAATCGACCGACGGTGCGATGTAGACAAAAAGTTTCGCTTGCGGTGGTATCTATTTCACCGTTAAGTCCTCCCGACACGGCGGTACGGGAGGGGGTGAGCGGGAATGACGACGTCCATGTGCGGCGTGGCGGTGCCGAACGGCTCCATCACCAAGGGGAACTGACGGGTCGGGTGCCGGCGTCTTCGGCAGGGATGGGCCGGGGACGCCGGCAGCCTGGAACCTTCGGCCGGCTGACCGTCCGATCCGCTCAGGCGGCGTGTGGTGTCGGCCCCCACGGGCTCTGCCTGCCGTCAGGACGCGGCGTCGATTTCGTCGATCAGCTCGCGCACCAGGGCAGCCGCCTGCTCGACGTCCTGGATCGGGAAGCCCTCTTCCTCGGCGATCCTCGAGAAGGCCCCCACCCAGCCCGGATAGACCGTCACCGTCGGTGGCCAGGGTTGCTTCCCTCGGTTCTCGAAGATCGCGACGCAAGCTTCCCGCGTCCGCCTGAGGTCGCCGGGCTCCAAGAGATCCCTCGCCAGCAGCAGATCCATCAGGTCGTGCACGCGAGCGTTCTCTTCTCCTTCGAAGACCTCGGTGCACGCATGAAGCTTCTGGGCGATGAGATAGGGCAGCCCGACCACGCTGATCTGCCCGGGCGCCTTCAACCCGAACTGGCCGATGTCGAACGGGGCGACCTGATCGACATCGAGGGCGGCGGCGACCTCGACCGGCGCGACCTCGAACTGCACCTTCCCCCAGCGGCGGCCTTTGTAGTCGATCGCGATGCCGACCCGGTAGGAGCGCGTCTCGCCGATCCGCTTCGGCTCCTCTCGGGCGTAGGAGAATCCTTCGATCTCGTCGGTAAGCGCGTCGTCGAGGGCATCCAGCCAATCGTCGAAGGCACCTCGAAACACGGCATCGAGGTCTTTGGTGGTGCGGGCGCGCAGCTCGAGGCGGAGCTCCATCGAGACGCCTCCCTTGACGACGAAGAGCGGGCCTCCGTCGCCGTCCAGAGAGCGTTCGAGGGGCAGTGCGACGAGCATGAAGGAGACCGCACGACGCACCCGCGACTCGGCCAGCTGCTCCTGGTCGGCGTATTCGCGGATCCAGTTTTGAAGGACCCGCATGTTGTGGGGCTGCTTTTCCTTCGGGAAGCCGCTCACGACTCCACGCGCTCCCGGAGTCGACGACGTATCCGGGCGAGCTCGGGTCCTCTGAGCTGTCCCCGCATGCGCGCGGTGTCGATCGCCTGGCGCAGCAGATCGCCACGCAGGCTCGACTCGATGCCGTCGAGTATCGCCCGCCGAGGGGTGACGATCGGGATTCCTTCGAAGAGGGTCTTCTCCCCCTGCTCCAGATCGCGCCTGTGGACGGCATAGAGGCGCGGCACCGCCTTCTGCAGTCGGTAGGAGGTCGGGATGGTGACGTGGATCCGCGCCGGATTCACGTCACAGAGGTCGTAGAGATCCAAGGCGGTGTCGTGCGAGAGGATCCCCCTGCGATCCGCCCACATCGTCGCCTGCGCCAGCTGCCCAAGTTCGGGCCGGGCGTCGAGAAGCGGAAAACGGTAGATCCCGCGATCGACCCGCTCGATCGTCCCCCGCCGCTCCATGTCGATCAGCCGGTGCGGATCGATCCCTGCCACGCGTGCATCAGCGGCCGTCACCAGGCCTTGCTGTTCGGCGGCGATCGGCGCGAGCTTGTCGAAGTTCTTCCCCGGCATGGGTGATTAAAGCGTTGCGTTTTGCAACTGATCAAGCTCGACAAGGCTAGCAGGTGTCTGCTTGAAACGTTGCATTTTGCAACGTTTAAAGACCCCCTCGAAATTTGACGGAGCGATTTGACGGAGCGCTATGAGTTCGACGGCGGCAGGCAGCGCTTGCAGATCTCGGCGAGGTGGTGGCGGTCGGTGCCGCAGCAGCCGCCGAGGACGCGGAGGTTGGGGAGGTGGGGCTCGAGGGTGGCGTATTCGGCGCTCAGCTCGGCGGGGTCGCCGCGGTCGAGCTCGGTTGCCTCGTCGAGTTCGGCGTGGGTCTTGCGGGAGGCGTTGGCGCGGATGCCGCCGATCCTTCGCACCCATTCGCCGCCCTTTTCGAGCTCGGCGGCGAAGTGGGTCGGGTGGGCGCAGTTGACCATCAGGTAGGCGGCGGCGGAGTCGGTCTCCGCGTCGAGGCGTTCGACCGCCTCGCGCAGCGGCTCGCCGCTCGGCAGGCGGCAGTCGGTCTCGACCGTGAAGGAGATCGTGACGGGGAGGCGGGCGGCGCCGGCGGCGGCGACGATGCCGATCGCCTCCTCGGCGTAGGAGAGGGTGTAGGCGCCGACCATGTCGACCCCGGCGGCGGCGAACGCCGCCACCTGCGGGGCGTGGTAGGCCTCCGCCTCGGCCGCCGAGAGGAGACGCTCGGGGCGGTAGGCGTCGCCCTCGGGCCCGACCGTGCCGCAGACGGCGATCGGGGTCGTCGGGCCCTGCCAACGCTCGCGCTCGAGCTGGGCGAACTCCACCGCCGCCCGGTTGACGTCGGCGATCGCCGCCGCCGATCGTCCCAGCGCCGCGCCCCAGCTCTCGCTTGCCCGCCAGGTCGGCGTGTCGAAGGTGAAGCCGACGCCGTGGGCGCGGGCAAGCTCGAGGAAGCCGTCGTAATAGCGGCGGAGCGCCGCCCGGCCGCGCTCGTCGTCGAGCAGGACGAACGAGGCGAATTCGGGGAGCTCGATGCCCTCGTCGAAGATCATCGTCGTCTCCAGGCCGCCGTCGCCGATGTAGAGGCGCTCGCCGTCGGGCACGGTCACGTCACGATCCTACGGCGTCCCCGGTCGGGCCGCCGCCGTTCGCCGAGGCGATGGTGAGTGCCGGGATCAGCCTTCCGCCGCTTCGCCGGCCCGCACGACCCCGGTCTCGTAGGCGAGCACGACGGCCTGGACCCGGTCGCGGAGGTCGAGCTTGGCGAGGACGCGGCTGACGTGGGTCTTGACCGTGCCTTCGCTGATGAAGAGGGCGGCGGCGATCTCGGCGTTGGACTTGCCGCGGGCGACGAGGATCAGGATCTCCAGCTCGCGCTCGGTCAGCTCCTCGAGGCGCGGCGGCGGCTCGTCGGCGCGGCGGGGCGCGCTGACGTAGTGCTCGATCAGGCGGCGGGTGATGTCGGGCGCGAGCAGGACGTCGCCGCGGGCCACGGCGCGGACCGACTCGACCAGTTGCTCGGGCGGCGCGTTCTTCAGCAGGAACCCGCTGGCGCCGGCCTTCATCGCGTCGTAGACGTACTCGTCGAGGTCGAAGGTGGTGAGGATCAGGACCCGCGGCGCCGCCGAGCCCCGGCTCAGGATCTGGCGGGTGGCCTCGATCCCGTCGAGGTTCGGCATGCGGATGTCCATCAGGACGACGTCGGGCCGGCGCAGGCGGGTGGCCTCGACCGCCTCGCGGCCGTCGGCGGCCTCGGCGATCACCTCGATGTCGGGGTGGACCTCGAGGATCATCCGCATCCCGCCGCGCACCAGCGCCTGGTCGTCGGCGATCAGCACGCTCGTCACGGGCGCCTCGCGTGGGGGAGGGAGGCGCGGACCCGGTACCCGCCCTCGGCCGCCCTGCCGGTGGAGACGGCGCCCCCATATAAGGCGACCCGCTCGCGCATCCCGATCAGGCCGTGCCCGACCTTGCCGTTGCCGCCGGCACCGCCGCCGCCGCGGTCGGTGATCTCGACCTGCAGCTCGTCGGGGAGGTGGCGGACGACGACCGTCGCCGGCGCCCCGCCCGCGTGCCTGAGGGTGTTGGTCAGCGCCTCCTGGACGATCCGGTAGGCCGAGAGCTCGATCCCCGGGGAGAGGCCCGACGCGTCGGCGCCCTCGATCCGCAGCTCCACCGGCAGCCCCGCCGCCCGCATCTGCGCGGCCAGCGCGTCGAGCGCCGCCAGGCCCGGCTGCGGGCTGAGGCCGCCGTCGCCCTGCGTCTCGCGCAGCACGCCGAGGAGGCGCCGCAGCTCGTCGACCGCCTCGCGCGCGGTCGCCTGGATCGCTCGCAGCGGCTCGCGGGCGCGCTCGGGGTCGAGCGTCAGCACCCCTTCGGCCGCCGCGGCCTGGACGCCCATCAGGCTGACGCTGTGGGCGATCACGTCGTGCAGCTCGCGCGCGATCCGTCCCCGCTCCAGCTCGACCGCCTCGCGCGCCTCCTGGCGGGTCCGTTCGAGATCCTCGGCGCGCCGGTTGAGGGCTTTGGCGTCGCTGCGCATCCGCCGGGCGATGCGGCCGAGCGCCCAGGCGCAGAGCAGCCAGAGCAGGTTGAAGGCGAGGTCGATGACCGAACCCAGTCCGGGGATGGCGATGGTGACGGCGGTGACCGTGGCGAAGAGCAGCGCGAGCCCCGCCAGCGAGCGCCAGAGCAGCGATTCGTAGGCGGCCACCGAGTAGGCGGTGATCAGCACCGGGATGAAGGCGCCGATGAAGGGGGCGGTGGAGGAGACGAAGACGACGTCGACGACGATCCCGCCGGCCATCGCGCCGACGGTGAGGAGCGGGACGCGGCGGCGCCAGAAGAGCGGCACCATGGCGACCAGCAGCAGTGCCGAGTTCAGCCACGCCGGCCCGCCGAAGTGCGTCCTCCCGCCGTTGTCTCCCCAGGGGGCCCAGACGTCGAGCTGGGAGAGGACGACGAAGACGGCCGTCAGCACGGCGTCGAAGAGGCGGGGGTCGATCCTGGGCGGAGACCAAGCTGCGAGCCGCGCGCGCATGCGGGGACCGTAACTGCCGGGAGGTTGCTCGGCATCCCTCGCGGGGCTGATGGGGCATGCGACGAACGGCGGAGGCGCGGGGCCGCTCTTCCTCCTCGCGGCAGAGCGCTTCGTGGCCGCGGCGCCGACGACGCGGCGCCGGGCGCCGATTAGCGTCGCCCCGTCGGCTGGACAACCACCAAGGAGGTAGGACACCGTGCGGAAGTTCCTCGAGCTCGTCGTGCTCGCGTCGATCGGCGCGGCGCTCACCGCGGCGCCGGCCCTGGGCGCGGTGCCGAGCGGCAACCTGCTCGCGAACCCGGAAGCGGAGGCGCCGCCGGTCCGCGCGGCGGACGGCAGCTTCGGCCTCCCGCAGGGCTGGGTCGCGACGGTGACGCCGGAAGACGGGGAACAGGGCCCGTTCGACTCCTGCTACGGCGGCGCCGACGGCGAGGCCGAAGCGCTCGAAAGCAGCGTCGGCGCGGCGATCGAAGGCGGCGCCCGGTACTTCTTCGCCGGCTACAACCAGCAGGCCACGCTGCGCCAGGAAATCACGGTGCCCGCCGAAGCCGGCGGCCGGGCGCTCTTGATCGGCGGCGACTTCGGCGGCTGGGAGAGCCAGGAAGACCACGCGACGCTCGAAGCGCGGTTCTTCGACGCGGGCGGCGCGGTCGAATTGGGCGCGCCGCTGGTGACGGGCGCGGTGACCGCCGCCGACCGCGGCGACGCGACCGCGATGCTGCCCCGGCAGGCGAGCGGCACGGTGCCGATCGGCACCGGCACGATCCACTTCGTCCTCACCCAGACCAGGGAAGAAGGCCTCTCCAACGACGGCTACGCCGACAACCTCTACGCGACCTTCGACGCGGCCGCGCCGGCCCGTCCCGCGCCGACGGGGGACGCGGCGTGCCCGCTCGCGGCGGCGCCGGTGACCCCGCCGCCGGCCGTCCCGCAGCCGACGCCCCCGGCGCCCGCGCCTGTCGCCCCGGCCGCGCCGAGCGTCAGGATCACCAGCGGGCCCGCCCACGAGACCGCCGACTCCGCCGCCGTCTTCGACTTCGTCGGGACTCCCGGCGGCAGCTACGAATGCTCGGTCGACGGCGGGCCGTGGAAGCCCTGCGTCAGCGGGCGTGACTTCGGCCCGGCCCGGCCCGGCGACCACCTCTTCCAGGTGCGGGAGAAGCTGAACGGCGTGGCCGGCGCTACCGCGTCCTACCGCTGGACCGTGGACCTGCCGAAGGCCTGCGTGCTGCGCGTCGCCCGTGCCCGGGTGTTCGTCTACACCAAGCGCGACAAGGCGCGCCTGGTGATCCACTACACGACCTACCGGCCCGCGCGGGTGAGCGTCGCCTATGCCTTGCGGGGTTCCCGCGGCAGCCTCGCGCTCGGCTCGGCGACGGCGAGGTTCAAGCGGGCCGGCGTCTTCCGCCTCGCCGAGCGCCTGAGCAAGGCGCAGATGGCCAAGGTCCGCGCGGCCAAGGCGCTCACGGTCCACTTCAAGATCCCCAAGACCCCGAGCAGCTGCGGCCGCTACTACGCCAAGCGGCTGACGATCCCGCGCAAGGTCTCCGGCCAGACCGTCTGGTTCCAGTCGGACTCGGTGTTCAGCGCGGCGGGCTGAGCTCAGTGGAAGGCGTAGGGCCCGGTGATCTCGTCGGGCTCGGCGCCGAGCAGGGCGGCGAGCTTGGCGCGCTCGGCCTCCGGCTCGCCGGGTCGCGCCTCGATCACGGTCCAGGCCGCGCGTCGCGGCTCGCCGCCGTCACCGTTGGCGCCGCGCGCCATCGGGATGGCTCGGGCGCCGATCTCGATCAGGCGCTCACGCTGCTCGGCGGCGAGGTCGCCGCGGATCCAGAATTGGAGAGGTGCCATCCCCAGAGGCTAGGAAGGGGATGGGGGAGGAGCCTCGGTACGCGCGCGTGTGCACAGGACCGTTCACGGTCCCGTGGCGCGCGGTGCGCCGGCCGGGCCGCCGAGGCGACGACCCGGCCGGCCCGCCTATTCGACCGCCTTCTTCAGCTCGGCGCCCGCGCTGAACCTCGGCACCTTCTTCGCGGCGATCTGCATCGTCTCGCCGGTCTGCGGGTTGCGGCCCGTGCGGGCCTCGCGGTGCGAGACCGAGAATTTGCCGAAGCCGGTCAGCCGCACTTCGTTCCCGGAGCTCATCTGCTCCTCGATCGCCTTCAGCGTCGCATCGACGGCGCGTTTCGCGTCAGCGCCGCTGAGCCCGCTCCGCTCGGCGACGTCACGGACCAGGTCGTCCTTGCCTATCAGTGCCATGGATCATCCTCCGAACTTCTCGGTGCTCCGCATTCCACGCGGACTGTCACCGAAAACCGTAGCCGCGCCGTAGGTCGTTCCCCGGCGCAGAGCGATTTTTGGCTCAATCGCGGGTCCGGCGGCGCCGCACGCGCGCCCAGCGGTCCCGCAGCTTCAAGCCCAGGACGCCGCCGCTCGCCAGCAGCACCGGGCCGAAGCTGAGCGCCGTCTCCTCGACCGGGATCCCGGCGATGTGGCCCAGGGGGAGCATCACGCGCGCCCCTCCGCGAGCGTCCGCTCGAGGTTGTCGAAGCAGCGGTTCCAGCCCTCTTCGTGGTCGCGGGCGGTGGCCTCGTCGCGCAGGCTCGAGTGGGTGAAGGTGACGGTGGTGGCGCCGCCGGACTCGACGAAGGCGATCTCGATCAGCGTCTCGCGATCCTCGTCGTCGCGGTCCCAGGTCCAGGTGAAGGCGAGCCGGTGGGGGCGGTCGACCACGGTGTAGTGACCGCCGCCGCCGTGCGAGTCGCCGTCGGTGTCCCGCATGACGACGCGGACGGCGCCGCCGACGCGGAGGTCGACGCTTGCCTCCGGCGTCGTCCAGTCGGGCCGCGCGTGCCACCAGCGGCGCATCACGTCCTCGTGGGTGAAGGCGTCGAAGACGGCGGTCGCGGGAGCGTCGTAGCCGCGCTCGATGACGAGGGTCTCGGTGGGCGGGGACTCAGACACTGGACGCTCCCCGCTGCGACTCGGCCGCGACGTCGAGGGCGTGCGTGAACGGTGACGCTTCGTCGTATTTGTCGTGGTAGTTCCACCACACATATGCCTGGGTCTGGGGGTAGTCCTCGGGCGAGTCCTCCCACATCTCCTGGCGGCCGAGCGCGGTGATGTCGAGGTAGCTCCAGGTGCTGCCGAGCGCTTCGTCGCCGCGCTTGTCGACGAAGTAGGTGCGGAAGACGTCGTCGCCCTCGCGGACGAAGGCGTTGGTGCCGTGCCATTCGTCGACGCCGAAATCGAGGTCCCAGTCGTCGGTGATCGTGTACCAGGGCACTTCCCATCCCATCCGCGCGCGGTAACGGGCGATGTCCTCCTGGGGCGCGCGGGAGGCGTAGGCGAGGGTGGTGTCGCGGGCGCCCAGGTGGGCGAGGTGCGCGACCTGGTCGGCGCCGAAGGAGCAGCCGCGGCAGCCGCTCTCCGGCCAGCCGTGGACGCCCGGCTCGAAGAAGAAGCGGTAGAGGACGAGCTGGCGCCGGCCCTCGAACATGTCGAGCAGGGACACCTCGCCCTCGGGCCCCTCGAATCGATACTCCTTCGTCACAGCCTGGCGCGGCATCCGCCGGCGTTCGGCGGCAAGCGCGTCACGCGCTCGCGTCAGTTCCTTCTCCTTGACCAAGAGCGCCTCGCGGGCGGCGCTCCACTCCTCGGGTGAGACGACGGGCGGCAGGTTCATCGCTGCTCCTCCTTCAGGTGATCCTCGACGACGTCGAACAGGCGCGTCCAGATCTCGCGCTGGCGAACCATCCAGTCGGTCGCCTCCTCCAGCGTCTCGGTCCGCAGCGACAGCACGTGCTTGCGGCCGTCGACGACCCGACTCACGACCCCGCTCTCCTCGAGCACCTTCAGATGCTTGGAGATCGCGGGCTTGGAGACCCCGAAGTCACCCGTCACTTCACCCACCGTGGCGGGCCCGGCAGCAAGCCGTTCGACGATCTGGCGACGGATCGGATGGGACAGCGCCTTGAACGGACTGTTAACCATTTGGTGAACTGTAGCACGAGTGCCTCGGAGCCGCGGCGGTCGAAGTACTGCTTTGATGCTTGATCGGTATCGACCTGTACAGCGGCCGGGGGGTTCAGAGCGCAAGATGGCGGGGGATGGCTTCATGTCGCATCTGGCGGCCGCCGACTCCTTGTCGGACCTGTCGCGGCGCCTTGGCGCCGTCTGCCTGGAACGGGAGTCCGAACTCGCGGAGATGGCGGATCAACCCGCCACCGCCAGGGAGCTGAGGCGGCTCGAGGACTGGTGCGGCCGGCAGTCGCTGGCCATCTGGGAAGAGGTGATCGCCGATCCGTCTCGGTTCGACGCCCGGTTCGGCGCCAAGGTCGTGGCGAGCCTGCGACGCACCGGAGCCCGTTACCCGCTCGACTGCCTCGGGGTGGTGCGGGGGATCTGTCGACGCGCCCTCGGCGAGCTGTTCGCGACCACGGTCGACCAGGTGAGCCTCGAGCACGGCCTGCCGGTCCCGTTCGCGACGCGACCGCTCCCGGACGTCCTCGGCGAGCACTGCACCACCAGCCTCACGACCCTGAACGGCACCAACCTCCTCCATCCGCTGCCCTACGACCTTTACGGTCCGCTCCCGGGAGGGCAGGTCCGGGTCGTCCTCGATTATGCGCATCGGGATCGACTGGACGAGCTGACCTGGGACGAGGAGACCGGGCTGCCGAAGATCGCGACGATCCACCCCGTCGTCGGAGACGGCTTCGACGTCACGATCGAGGGCGATCGCTTCTTTCACGTGCGGCCGAAGGAGTGGGACGCCGATGCGGTCGCCCGACTGCTCGAAGCGGCGAAGGCGGAAGGGGCGAGCCTCGCGGTCCTGCCGGAGCTGAGCCTCCCTGCCCCTGACGCGCTCGAAGACCTGATCGGACGAGCGTCGGATGATCTTCCGCCCCTCGTCGTGGCGGGCAGCGCCCATGTCGAGGAAGCCGGCGCCGGCGAGCCCATCCGCGCCAACGAAGCCCGGATCTACCTCGACGGCAGGTTCGTCGCGCGGGCGCGCAAGCACCACGGCTTCAGGACGAAGGAGATCGCCGGCGAGTCCTTCGGCGATTACCTGCTGGAGGACCTCACCCGGGACCAGAAGACGATCATGGTGCTGTCGGGAACGCGGACGCGGCTGGCAGTGGTGATCTGCGCCGACCTCCAGGAGGCGAAGATCCCGGCCCTGCTGGTCGCCGCCGGCGTGAACCTGCTGCTCGTGCCGACGATGACGCGGAAGATCGGGTCCTTCAACACGGCGGTCAGCGGGGTGGCCGGATGGTCGCAGGGCGTCGCCGCGCTGGCGAACACGCGCTGGGGAGAGGACGGCCAACCCTTTCTCTGCTTCTGCGCGGTCCCGCGAGAATCGCCGCTGGAACAGACGGCGGCGCTGCCTGACGACGGCCGCGAACCGGCACCGGTCCTCGGGGTGTTCGACCCGAACCAGCCGCTGCCGGACGCCGTGTCCTGGCCGTGACCGGTTGGCGTGGTGGTCAATTGCAGGGAAAACGCGACCTCATCGGGAGGGGTCAGGACTGGCGAGTACCGAAGTGATATGAATGGTAGTCAATGATCGGTCATTGACTACTGGTCTCTGATCCACAGGATCGCTCGTCAAGGAGCACAAGATGAAGAAGCCGAACACCACCGCAACCGGTCGGCTGCGAGCCGAACGCCGGCGGGTGGCCGAGCTCGAGAGCACCGAACCGCTGCGACGCCGCATCCTGGTGGCGCTCGGCGAAGCCGCCGCGGCGCCGTCCGAGCTCGCCCGGGCGGTGGACGCGCGGAAGGAGTCGGTCAGCAGGAAACTGCGGGAGCTGCGGGAGGCGGGCCTGGTCGAGGTTTCCGGGGACGCCGACGATCGCCGGCGCAGCGTCTACTCGCTCACCGCCGCGGGCCGCTCGGAGCTCGGTCGACACCTGGCCTTCGGCGAGCCGGAAGCGAGCCTGCCGGCGCCGGACCGGGACGAGGTCGTCGAGTTCCTGCGCGAGGCGCTCGCCGGTGCGGTCGCGATGCGCAGGCGCAGCAACCGCCTGCAGGAAGCGATCGATCGGATCGAAGACGTCAAGTCGCAGGCGGAGGAGCTGGATGCCGTCGACCTCAGGCTCGAGGCGTTGGTCGAGCTGACGATCACCCAGCGCCAGGACCGTCAGACGGCAGGGCGGGATGTCTCTCTCCAGAGTTTGAGCGCGCTCGCGCTCGGCGCGCATGAAGTCGAGCCGCGCCTGGTGTATCCGGCGATCGCCCACCTCGAATATGAGCGCGGCAAGGCCGCCGACCTCGGCGAGACGGACACGGCGGTGCTCGGGCGGCACCTGATCGCGGCCATGTCGCTGTTCGAGGCGTTGACCGAGGAACGACCGCCCGAGGAGAAGACGACCTGGCAGGGCCGGCGGGCCTGGAGCGTGATCGGGTTCGCGAACAACCTGCGCGAACAATCGCGCTACGAGGAAGCGCTCCGCTACGCGGTCTCCGGGCTGCGGATGTTCGAGGACCTCGACGACGACTACGGTCGCACCCAGTGCTGGCTCCTGTTCGGCTTCTGCCTGCGGCTGCTGCAGCGATTCGACGTCGCCTGGACGTGCCTGGAGCGGGCGTCCGCGCTGGCCGGCGCGAAGGGAAACTCGTTTGAACGAGCGATGGCGTACTGCCGCGTGCAGATGGGGGAAGTGCGGCGCTGTCAGAGCCGTATCGAGGAGGCCCGGGAGCTGCTCGACGACGCGTGCCTGCGAGCCGAGCGCCTCGAGCTCGACACCGCGAAGGCCTTTGCCACATCGGGTATCGCCGCCACCGAGTTTCAAGACGGGGCGTTGGACGGGGCCCAGGCCACCCTGCGCCGCGCGCAGGAGATCTTCGATCTCCGCGAGCACACCGAGGGGATCGCGCTCAACGCGCGGCGGCAGGCGACCGTCGCCCGTCACCTCTCGGCCGAAGGCGTCGCGCCGCGCGAACGGGAGATCAAATCCCTGATCGCCCGTGCCGAGGACTGCTACAAGTCGCTTGCCAGCCCGGCCGGAGTCGCTGCCTGTGAGATCGAGCGAGGATGGATGCGGACGATCTCACCCGAGTGCGGAGACGTTCGGCCGGTCGTCGACCGCCTGAACCGGATGCTCGCCGACGACGATCAACGCGAGATCCTGAAGGCCGACCCGTGGGTCCCGAGGGTGCTCCGCGAGTTCTCCAAGGAGGTCGGGGGCGATCTGGAGGACAAGGCCAAGCGGCTCCTGACCACCGCGAACGACCAGATCAAGCGCGAGGGTGAGAAGGGGCTCAAGAGCGTCGCCAAGGTCGCGAGCGGTCTCGACAAGATCCCGGACGGCAAGCCGAAGAAGCCGGTCGTGGAGATGGGCGGCGAGTCACGCCGCAAGCGTGCGCCGCTCGAACTCACCGCCGCCTGAGGAGGGGCTCCGGCCGCGCCCTACTCCGCCTGCGGCCGGTAGGGCCCCGGCTTCGGCCGGGGCTTGCCGCCGGGGAAGGCGAGGCGCAGGATCGTCCGCTGCACCATCCCCAGCTGCTGGAGGAAGGGGCCGGTGTTGTAGGGGAGGCCGTAGCGCTCGCAGATGTCCTTGACCTGAGGGGCGATCTCGGCGTAGCGGCTGCTCGGCATGTCGGGGAAGAGGTGGTGCTCGACCTGGTAGCCGAGGTTGCCGCTGGCGATGTGGAAGAGGGGGCTGCCTTCGATGTTGGCGGCGCCGGTGAGCTGGCGGATGTACCAGCCGCCGCGGGTCTCGTCCTCGACTTCGGCCGGGTCGTAGGTGTAGGTCTGGTCGGGGAAGTGGCCGCAGAAGATGATCGCGTAGGCCCAGACGTTGCGGGCCAGGTTGGCGCAGGCATTCGCGGCGGCGGTGCGGCGGTAGGCCTGGGTGCCGTCGGCGAGCGCGCGGCGGGCGACGCGCGCGAGTCGGTCGCGGCCCGAGGCCCGTCGCCGGCCTGCCCACAACGCCGAGCTGTTCCTTTTGGTCCTCACAGGACCAAAAGGAACAGCGGAGCGGGGGTGGCCCGGCTTCGTCGCCTCGATCGCGGCGCCGACGGCGGCGCTTGCCAGGGCGCTGACCAGCGGCCAGGCGATGTAGTCCTTGACGACCTGGTCGCGCGCCTTGCCGGCGATGCCCTTCAGCTCGTGGCGCACCTGGCGCATCGGCTTCTCGCCGGAGCGGATCGCCTCGAAGTCGAGGTCGTGGAGGGCCACGCCCCACTCGAAGAGGCCCGCCAGCACCAGGTTGTAGAGGGGCTGCAGCAGGTACACCGGGTGCCACTGCTGGTGCGGGTCGATCCGCATAATCTCGTAGCCGAGGTCCTTGTCCTTGCCGCGGATGTTGGTGAAAGTGTGGTGGACGTAGTTGTGCGAGTGCTTCCATGCCTCCGCGGTCGAGGCGGTGTCCCAGTCCCAGGTGGAGGAGTGGACGCGCGGGTCGTTCATCCAGTCCCACTGGCCGTGCATGACGTTGTGGCCGATCTCCATGTTCTCGAGGATCTTGGCCGCGGTCAGGGCCGTGGCGCCGCCGATGGCGAGCGGGCGGAAGCGCGGCAGCAGGAGGCCGACGCGCCCGATCACCGCGAGGCGCCGCTGCATCTCGATCATCGCCTCGATGTAGCGGCGGTCGCGTTCGCCGAGCTCGGCGGTGACGCGGTCTTTGATCGCGTCGAACTCGTGCGCCAGCTCCTCGAGCTGCGCCGGGGTGAGGTGGGCGAGCGGGCTCTCCTGCTGGGTGCCGACGGTGCCGGGATCGGTCGGCGGGGTCGCGGTGGTGCTCATGTGTGTTGTCTCCTTAAGGGTGGTGTGTGTGGGTCGCCGGCGGCGCGCGTCAGAGCGCGATCTCGACCGGCCCTTCGGGCGCGTTGACGCAGGTCCGGACCATCTCCCCCTCGGTGCCGTGCACCTCGCCGGTGCGCAGGTCCCGGACCTCGCCGGAGCAGAGGCGGCCGATACAGGTGCGGCAGATCCCCATCCGGCAGCCGAACGGGAGGTCGGCCCCGGCCTCCTCGCCGGCGAGGAGGATCGGCGTGGCGCCGTCGCTCTCCGCCTCGATCCCGGACTTGGCGAAGGTGATGCGCCCGCCCTTGCCGGGGTCGACCGCCTCGCCGATCACCGGCTGGAAGCGCTCCATCGCGAGCAGGCTCGGGTCGCCCTCGGCCTCCCAGTGGGCCACCAGCGCGTCCAGCAGCTCGCGCGGGCCGGACGCGAACGTCTGGCGCACGCGCCAGTCGGGGCAGAGGCGGTCGAGGTCGGCGGGGGCGACGCGGCCGTCGGTCGCGGTCAGCTGCAGGTGCAGGCGGTAGCCGGGGCGGCGCTCGTCGAGGTCGGTGAGGTCCTTGGCGAAGATGACCCGGTCGGCGGCGCGGGCGGAGTGGACGTGGACCGCGTTGCCGAGGTCGCCCGACCGGTCGAGCGCCCGCAGCATCGACATGATCGGCGTGATCCCCGAGCCGGCGCTGATGAAGAGGAGCTTCGCCGGCGCCGGGTCCGGCACGCAGAAGGTGCCTTCGACGCCGCCGAGCCGGACGACGTCCCCGGGCCGCGCGCCGTGCACCAGGTAGGGGGAGACGACGCCGGCGTCGACCCGCTTCGGCGTGATGCCGATCAGCCCGTCGGGGCGCCCGGGGTCGGTCGTCAGCGAATAGGCGCGCCAGTGGTGGACGCCTCGGGCGACGACGCCGATCCGCAGGTATTGGCCGGGGCGGTGACCGGGCCACTCGTGGCCGGGGCGGATCAGGACCGTGACCGCGTCCGCCGTCTCCTTCTCGATCCGCTCGATCCGGCCGCGCAGCTCCTGCGTCGACCAGAGCGGGTTGATCAGCTCCAGGTAATCGTCGGGGAGCAGCGGCGTGAAGAGCGAGCGCACCGCGTGGAGCGCCCGCCGCCTGACCGCCGGGACCTGGGGGACCGCGCCGCGCTCAGCCATGGTTGTCGATTGCCTCTCGCATAGTTACCTCGAATGAGGTTACATGGATTGGTAGAATCGTCAACGTGAGCAACGACACGCAGGCGACGAAGGGGAAGACGGCGGGGCCGCCGGCGGAGATGACCGTCGAGCAGCTGGCCTACGAGACCGGGATGTCGGTCCGCAACATCCGCAACCACCAGTCGCGCGGCCTGCTGCCGCCGCCCGAGGTGCGCGCCCGCACGGGCTACTACGGCCCCGACCACGTCGCCCGCCTGCGCCTGATCCAGGAGATGCAGGCGGAGGGCTTCAAGCTCAGCGCGATCTCGCGGCTGATCGGCGAGCACGGTGCCGACGCCGACCGCTTCGTCGGCCTGCGCCAGGCGGTGACCGCGCCCTTCGACGACGAGGCGCCGGAGGTGCTGACGCGCGAGGAGCTCGGCGAGCGCTTCGGCGGCGACGACCCGAAGCTGCTGTCGAAGGCGCTGAAGCTCGGCCTCCTGATCGACCTCGGCGACGAGCGCTACGAGGCGCCGAGCCCGACCCTCCTGCGCGCCGCCGAGGAAGTCCTCGGGATGGGGATCCCGCTCGCCCCGGCCGTCGCCACGATCGAGAAGCTCAGCCGCGCCTCCCGCTCGAGCGCCCGCGCCTTCGTCTCCCTCTTCCTCGACGAGCTCTGGAAGCCCTTCGACGCCGCCGGCCGCCCGGACGAGGACTGGCCGAAGATGATCGCCGCGATCGAGCGCCTCCGCCCGATCGCCGTCGACGCGATGGTCGCCACCTTCCGCCTCTCCCTCACCGAAGAAGTCGACAAGGCCTTCGGCGAAGTCCTCGAACGGGCGAAGAAGAAGTAGCGTCGGGCACGGCGGGCCGTTCCGCGGCGCGGCGGCCGGTTAGATTTTCCCGCGATGGCAGGGGTCCGCAGGGCATCGATGACGGTTGCGCTGGCGGCGCTCGCGGTCCTGGCCGTGGCCGCGCGCGCCGACGCGGCGGTCTACTCGAACTCGTTCGGCGAAATAGATCGAGCGAACAACGACGGGTCGCTCTTCGCGGAACGGTTCATCGAACCGAACCGGTCTGCCTCTCCGTCTCGGAGCGATACCTCGGGAGGCGTCTCGGGCTGTGAGGGCATCGCCGTCGACGGCTCCCACATCTACTGGGCCGATCCCTCTCACGGCGCGATCGACCGCGCCGACCTGAACGGCGGCAACGTCGACTACGACTTCGTGACCGGCCTCGTGAATCCCTGCGGCGTCGCCGTGGACGCGGGAAGCGTCTACTGGACCGACTTCCAGGCGGGGACGATCGGCAGGGTGGGCCTCGAAGGCGGCGAACCCGACCGGGAACTGATCCGCGGGCTCTCGCAACCATGCGGGGTGGCGGTCGGAGGCCAGTACCTCTACTGGACGGGTCGCAACGTCGAAACGCGGCCGCCCGACTACCTGGCGCGCCGGCCGCTGGCCGGGGGGCTGCCGGAAGTCCTGGCCGAGGGCGAAAGCTTCTGCGGGGTCGCGGTCGACGCGACGCACGTCTACTGGGGCGGGTTCGGGACGACCATCGGCCGGATGGGCCTCGACGGCTCCGACCCCGAACCGTCGTTCATCGCCGGGATCGACCGGCCCTGCGGGATCGCCCTGTACGGCTCGCAGATCTACTGGTCGCGCAACGACCAGCTCGACGACGGGATCCAGACGGCCCCGCTGGGCGAACCGGCTTCGATCAGCACGGTGTTCGGTGACTCTCTCGGGGTGCCCTGCGGCGTCGCCGTCGACTCGGTCCAGATCCAGCCGCCTCCGCCTCCGCCCGCTCCCGCGCCGCCGCCACCGTCCCACCTCGTCTCCTTCGCCCATCAGCGACACGCGAAGGGCCCGGTCACCTTCATCACGGTGAAGTTCCCGCAGCCGGGCACGTTCACCGTCAGCGGCGGCCCGGCGCTGCGCGTGCAGGTGAGGCCGCGCGGTCCGTCGCCACGAACCATCCTCGGCCCGGAAGCGCGCGTCCTGAGGGTCTCGCCGAAGAAGGCGGGTCGAGCGGCGAAGGCGCTCCGGGCGAAGCTGGCGAAGCATGGCGTCGTCCAGATCGCGATCCGCGTCCACTTCTTCGCCGCCGACGGGAGCAGCTCGACCCAGCGTGAGCCGCTGTCGCTGACCGGCCGCCGGCATCGTCGGGCGCCGGCGGCCGTCCCGAGGTAGGAGGTGGGTGTCCTGGGCTCCTCATGGGGGTCCTGGCAGGCTGCGACCCCCATGAGGAGCCCAGGACGTGAGGCGTTCGTGGGAAAGGCGTCACAGGGACGTTGCGAAGTCGGACTTACGTGACGATTTCCGCCCGGATCGGGATCCTCCCAGGACGCGCGTCGACTTTTGGTCGCTGAGCGACCAAAACTCCACACGGAGATCCTTGATCAATGGGACGTCCGGGAGAAAGCGTGGAGTTCTCACGCTCTTTGTGACGAGGTCTGACCTCGGTCACGGTTCCG
>ERZ778018.737-NODE-737-length-40654-cov-25.192542_pt1 | contig 40654 bp, 43 predicted proteins | sample MGYA00375748_ERZ778018 | MGnify/ENA primary metagenome ERZ778018 (study PRJEB29350, sample SAMN05509839) | bioreactor metagenome | biome: bioreactor; material: wastewater | place: South Africa: University of Cape Town | collected 2014-04-22 ... | reverse complement strand
TGGAAACCTACTATAGCAATATAGCAAGGCGCCGGGTTCTTAGCCTACGCTTGAAAGCACAGTACATCTGGTATTTGGGAGGTGGTGTAGTTGTCCTGCTCATCGTCTTTGCGGTGATGTACATTATCGGGCTGCCTACTTATGTGTGTATCGGAATTATCCTGACGGCTGGAACGTTCCTCGTCATGAAGATTTACGGCATGAGCAACAAATACGGTGAGCATGGCCTGATGAAAACCCTTGCCCATAAACAGGTTCCAAAGCTAATCAAGTCAAGGAGCAGGAAAATTTTTATGGGAACTAAAGAAAAACAATCATGAAAAGAGAATTGCCGGTGTACAACATCGAAGGAACCGACTTTATAGTTGATGTAGCAAACCTACAGCTTCGAGAAAAAGCAAACCCGGACAACGTGATAGCTGTGTTTGATATGCGGGATGTAGGCAATGGCTATGTATTCGATTACAGTTCCGGAGAGAAAAACATACCGATGCTGTTCGGCGATGATACAGACATAAGAACGGTAAAGATACCGGAGCTGGTAAAGATTGACCCTGCAGGTATGGCAGAAAAGTATGGCTATACAGTTTATCAGGTGCAGCAAAAAACAGATTTTGATTTAATGGTAGATCAGCAGGCTTTTGGCAGGCGGCTAATGGGGCAATTACCAACAGTGGATATTGCCGGGCACACCTTCTTTGTTGATATCCGAATGGATATGCTTCGTCCTAAAGACGATTTTCTATCCAATGGAATTGTGTTTAGTCAGATTCAGCATTACTATGATGATATACGGGAAGCGTATGTAATACCATACAATTCCGCAAAGCATGAATTTCAGGAACTGGATCTACGCAACATTACTGCGTTTCCCAAAGACCTCATCGTTGTCTCATTCCCGCATGAAAGCAGATTGGACCCCGTCGGCTTCAACAGAAAATGTGACGTAGATGAAACAGACGGGTTAAAAGAAACAAACCTCAAATCTCATTTTGAAGCAAAGGTGATTGACTGGAAAGAAACAGGCATTGAAGAAACGATAAAAGAGAACATCATGCAGCAACAGAAGCAACAACAACAATCAAAGCAGAAGGACGAAAGTCATAAGGCAGGCAAGCGGCAACGCAGGGGGCCGAAGTTATAGACAGCACTGCCCTGAGAACATTAAGTAATAACAGGTAAAACGAAGTGAGATGGAAAAAGTGTTGGATGATATTTTACCAATAATGGATGTGGAGCATGACTGCATCCTGAGCAAGCAAGGCGATGTTACAGTCGTTTTTAAGGCAGACCTGCCGGAAATATTCACCCTTTCGGATCAGGAATATGAAGCCTTTCATCAGGCATGGATAAAAGCGATTAAGTTGCTTCCCAAATTCTGTGTATTCCACAAACAGGATTGGTTTGTGGAAAGCAGTCATAAACCCAACTTTTCAAAAGAAGATACCAGCTTCCTCAGCCGGGCTAGCGAACGGTTCTTTAATGAACGTCCTTTTCTCGCTCACACCTGCTATATCATGCTTACTAAAAAACCGGAAGGCCGGAAAACAGCCAGCTCCATGTTTTCAAGTCTCGTGCGCAAATCCATAGTACCGGAAGGAACCCTAAAGCCGCAGATGCTACAGGACTTCCTTGACAGTGTGGGACAATTCAAGCGGATCATCGAAGACAGCGGGTTCGTGAAACTGACAAGAGTAAGAGAAAAAGAGCTGCGCAGCCATAGCCGTAAAATGGGATTGGTAGAACAGTATTGTTACCTGTCCGAGCGAAATGACAGTTTCCTGATGGCTGACATCACTTTTGATGAAGCAATGCGTGTGGGCGATAAATACTGTCAGCTATATACGTTGGGCGATGCAGTGGATCTTCCTGCACTGTGTGGCAGCCGCATCAACTACGATAAATACAGTACAGACAAAACAAAGTTCAGCGTAGGGTTCGCTTCTACGTTGGGCCAGCTCTTACCCTGCAATCATATCTACAATCAGTACGTCTTCATTGAAGATGCTCAAAAGACCATTCAAAAGCTGGAAAGCAAACGACTGAGGTTGCAATCCCTGTCTGCATACAGCAGGGAAAATATGATTGCCAGGGATGCCACTAACGATTTTCTGAACGAAGCCATCAGCCAGCAACGTTTGCCCGTCAAAGCGCATTTCAATGTACTCGTATGGACGGACAATAAGGAAAAGCTGAAAGACCTGAAGAATATGGTATCCTCCGCACTGGCACAGATGGATGCAGTAGCCAAACAGGAAACCATTGGTGCTCCTCAGATATTCTGGGCTGGCATTCCAGGGAATGCGGCAGACTTTCCGATAAATGACACGTTTGATACGTTCGCAGAACAGGCAACCTGCTTCCTCAACCTTGAAACCGGCTACCGATCCTCATTAAGCCCCGTAGGCATTCGCATGGGCGACCGGATTACCGGCAAGCCCGTTCATGTGGACATCAGCGATGAACCCATGAAAATGGGTATCTGCACGAACAGGAACAAGTTCATACTTGGACCTTCCGGTAGCGGAAAATCATTCTTCACCAACCACATGGTACGCAGCTATTATGAGCAGGGCACACATATCGTGCTAGTGGACGTGGGGCACAGCTATAAAGGACTTTGCGATATGGTGAAGGGTTATTACTTCACTTACAGTGAAGACAACCCCATCCGTTTTAATCCCTTTTATATAGGTGAAGGCGACAGCCTTGATACCGAAAAGAAAGAAAGCATTAAGACATTGCTTTTGGCACTCTGGAAGAAGGATGACGAAGCTTTCAAGCGCAGTGAATATGTAGCCCTGTCAAATGCTATTGGCGGCTATTACAATCATCTGGAGAAGAATACGAATGTATTCCCCTGTTTCAACAGCTTTTATGCTTTCCTCCGGGACCAGTACACGCAGGTGCTCGAAGGCGACCGGGTGAAAGAAAAAGATTTTGACATGGACAACTTCCTTTATGTGCTTCGTCCCTACTACGAAGGTGGCGAATTTGACTACCTGCTGAACGCTACCGAAAACCTGAATTTATTACAGGAAAAGTTTATCGTATTTGAACTGGACAACATCAAAGATCACCCCATTCTGTTCCCGGTAGTAACCATTATTATCATGGAAGTTTTCATCAACAAAATGCGGAAGATGAAAGGCATTCGAAAAATGATATTGATAGAGGAAGCCTGGAAAGCCTTAATGAAAGAAGGTTTTGCTGAATACATCAAATACCTGTTCAAAACCGTCCGCAAATTCTTCGGCGAAGCAATCGTAGTAACGCAGGAAGTAGAAGATATTATTTCTTCTCCTGTGGTAAAGCAAGCCATCATCAATAATAGTGATTGCAAAATTCTGCTCGACCAAAGTAAATATCAGAACAAATTTGATCAGATACAGGAACTACTGGGGCTGACAGAGAAAGAAAAGACTCTGGTGCTCTCGGTAAACAAGTCCAATGATCCCTCTAAGAAATACAAAGAAGTATTCATCAGCCTTGGTGGTATTATGAGCAAGGTTTACCGGACAGAAGTAAGCCTGGAAGAATATCTCGCATATACAACCGAGCAAACGGAAAAAGTAAAGCTGATGGAATACGCTGCAAAGTTTGATGGGGACATACGCAAAGGCATTGCGGCAATGGCAGAAGACATCAGGAACAAAAGCTAAAAAGAGATCCGATGAAATTGAAAAAACTGATACGGGATTTGTGTTGCGCAATTAAGGTAGTTGTGCATTTCGGCAGAGAGCATCATGCTACTATTTCTATGATGCCGGGCATATACGCAAGACAGCCATTACATAATGATATGATTGCAGGGATAGACACAATGCTTAAGATAACACCCTGTGGCAGCTTCTATCGGATCACACGTACTGACTATATCAGCAACATGCCGGATAACGAGGAAACATGGCTTGCAACCTATGGGTGGCATTCCAATGGCCATCTGATTGAAATAGGCGGAGATCGGTACTGCATTTTTGATACGGCTTCAAAATCGCTATACCTCGAAACACTGACAGAACAAGGAAAGACAACAATTGAATTATTTACTAAAAATCTTTAAGCAATGAAAAAATATGTAAAAATGATGCTTGTGACTCTTTGCATTTCCTTCACCGTTCTACCAGTACAGCAGGCGAATGCCACGCCTATAGCCATATTGGAGATCATCAAGGCAGCGGTTATAAAAGTGATAAAGGCGGTTGACTTAAAAATTCAGCGTTTGCAGAATAAAACGATCTGGTTGCAGAATGCTCAAAAGGTACTGGAAAACACCCTGTCTAAACTAAAACTGGACGAAATTTCTGACTGGACGGAAAAGCAAAAAGAGCAGTATCGCAAGTATTACGAGGAACTGGCGCAGGTAAAAGCAATTATTTCCTACTACCAGCGCATCCGGAATATTACTAAAAAGCAATTGCGTCTTGTGGACGAATACAACAGGGCATGGACACTGGTCCGGCAGGACCGCCATTTTACAACAAAGGAGATACTCTATATGGAAAAGGTGTATTCTGGTATTCTCGATGAAAGCCTTAAGAACATTGAACAGATCCATCTCATTATTAGGTCATTCACTACAAAGATGAGTGATGCCAAAAGGTTGGAGTTAATCAATAATGCAGCCGATCAGGTAGATGCCAATTACTCGGATTTAGTACAGTTCAACAGGCAAAATACCTTATTAAGCCTTCAACGTGCTAAAACTGAAATTGAAGTTCAGGCTGTGAAAAAACTATATGGACTTCCTTAAAATCAACACGCATGAAAAAGATAATCTTATTTCTATTACTGTTCGTATCGGCAGGGAACAGTCTGCAAGCACAAACTTTTGCAGAATGGTTTCAGCAAAAGAAGACACAGAAAAAATACCTGCTTCAGCAAATCGCCGCACTTCAGGTATATATCGGGTATGCCAAAAAGGGCTACAATATAGCCAAAGAGGGACTTGCCACTATTGGTGGCTTCACCAGAGGTGAATTTAACCTGCATACAGATTATTTCAATTCATTAAAATCTGTCAACCCGGAAATCAAGCGATATGCAAGGGTTGCAGATATGATAGCGTTGCAGGTCAAAATTGTGCAAAACTATAACCGGACATACCGGCGGCTGAACAGCAGCGAGGCCTTTTCAAATGATGAACTGGCATATATCGGCAGAGTATTTAGCCGATTGCTTGGTGATTGTGATAAAACACTGGACGAACTAATAACGATTACCACCGCCGGAAAACTCGAAATGAAGGATGATGAACGCATGATAAGGATTGATAAGCTGTACCTGGATATGCAGGATAAGTTCACATTCTCGCAGAGTTTTTCGAATGAGGCAGTATCGCTTGCGGCTACACGAATAAAGGAGAAAACAGATATACAAACTAGCCGTGTACTGAACGGCATTAATAACGAGTAACAATGAAAAATCTAATAATAATTATATCGCTGTCATTTCTGGGTTTGCTTCCTGCTTTCCGTGCGTCTGCGCAAGCGGATGAGATAGCACAGCTATTACTGAATGTTGAGAAACTGGCTCAATTCAAGCAGATCCTGAGCGACATGAAGAAAGGCTATCAGATTTTGGAAGGTGGCTATAATACCATTAAGAATATCTCCGAAGGCAACTTTAGTTTGCACAAAACTTTTCTTGACGGTTTAATGGCCGTAAGTCCAACGGTACGCAATTACCGGCGTGTAGCCGATATCGCTAATTGCCAGATCACCTTAATTAAGGAATATCGTAAGGCTTATGATCGGTTCAGACGGGATAATAACTTCAATCCTGACGAGCTGGCATATTTGGGACGGGTGTACGACAACTTGTTTAAGGAAAGTTTGCGTAATCTGGATGAACTACTTACAGTCATTACCGCAGGTAAAGCTCGCATGAGTGATGATGAGCGGCTACAAGCCATTGACAGGATTTATGCTGACATGCAGGATAAATTAATGTTTCTGCGGCATTTCAATAACAATACTACAATACTGGCCGTGCAACGGGCGAAAGAGCGCAACGATGCACAGACCATTCGCAAAATCTATGGATTAAACAATTAAATAAACAGATATGGCAAAGTGTAGAAAGGCCGCCAGGCTGGCAGTTGTGGGATTGATACTGCCTTTTATGAGCCATGCGCAAGGCATAGCCGATGAAATGAAGGGAATGCATGGAGTACTGGAACAACTGTACGACGAGATGATGCCTCTGTGCGGCCAGTTGATTGGTGTAGGTCAGGGATTGGCGGGCTTTGCCGCGATGTGGTACATCTCTTCACGGGTGTGGGGGCATTTGTCGAGAGCGGAGCCAATTGATTTTTATCCGCTATTTCGTCCCTTTGTCATCGGCTTTTGCGTATTGATCTTTCCATCTGTATTAGGACTGATCAACGGCGTGATGAAGCCTACCGTAACTGCGACTGCCGCTATGGTGGACAACTCAGATAAAGCAATTGCTGTGCTGTTACAAAAGAAAGAGGAAGCGATAAAGCGATCTGATGTCTGGCAAATGTATGTAGGCGAAAGTGGTAGCGGTGACAGGGATAAATGGTATAAATACACACACGATAATGAAGACCCATCAGAAGAAGGTTTTTTTGAAGGTATTGGCAACGATATCAAGTTTGCCATGTCCAAAGCCTCCTACAACTTCCGTAATTCTGTAAAGGAGTGGATGAGTGAAGTGCTTCGGGTATTGTTTGAAGCAGCATCCTTGTGCATTGATACACTGCGCACCTTTCAATTAGTTGTATTGGCTATACTCGGGCCTTTAGTATTTGGCATTGCAGTATTTGACGGCTTTCAGCATACACTAACGGTCTGGATAGCACGCTATATCAACATCTTTTTATGGCTACCTGTCGCCAACATCTTCGGAAGCATTATAGGAAAGATACAGGAAAAGATGCTGGAGCTGGACATATCACAAGTACAGGATTACGGCGACACATTTTTTAGTAGAACAGATGTGGCTTATCTGGTCTTCATGATCATCGGCATAGTCGGATACTTTACAGTGCCTTCTGTAGCGAATTACATCGTTCATGCAGGTGGCGGCGGCGCATTAGGCCATAAGGTTACCAGTCTTTTCGGCAGTTCTTCCAGAACGGTAGTGAATACCGCATCAGCCGGTGCAGGTATGGCCGTGGATGCTATGGGCAGCGCAGCAAGCCGCATGTCGCAGAGCATGGCAAGTAGCGGTGCTTCTAATCCTTATTTCGGTGACGGTAGTAGTGGTGGATCTGGCTATATGAACGACAAGCTAAAAGGCAATTCATAATTCTATAAAGGAGGATATATGTTCAAGAAAATGAAAAATATTGATACAGCTTTCCGGCACATCAGGAGTTTTACTCTGGTAGTGATCATAGGCTGTGTACTGATATGCTGTTTTGCATTGTATAAAAGTTTCAGCCTCGTGTCTCAGATGCAAAGCAAAATATACATTCTTGCCAATGGCAAAGCGCTGGAAGCCTATGCGTCGGAACGAAAAGACAATATACCTGTGGAAGCAAGAGATCATGTGAAGACATTTCACAAGCTGTTCTTTACGCTTGATCCTGACGATAAAGCCATTACAGCAAATATTACTAAAGCCCTATACCTCGCCGATGGAAGTGCAAAACGTGCTTACGACGATTTGAAGGAGAATGGCTACTATGCTGGACTTATCTCTGGCAACGTAAATCAAACTATTACGGTGGATAGTGTGGCGGTAGATATAAATGAATATCCTTACAAGTTCCGTTGCTACGCTACACAAAGCATTATACGCCCCACCAGCATAACTATCAGAAGTCTTGTTACGGAAGGCGGATTAAGAAACGTATCACGCAGTGATAACAATTCGCATGGCTTCCTGATCGAACGATGGAGCACGATTGACAATAGGGATTTAAAAACAGTAAGCAGGCATCAATAAAATTCAAGGGTATGAAACTATTTCAAAAAAGAAAACCAAGCGTCCCCGAACGTAAACACAATGCTCTTTCTAAAGGCATTCATACAGCCTACAAACGCTTACAGAGCGGTTGGGCAAACTGGATGATGAAGCGAACAGAAAATTTCTCACAGCGTACATGGATTGTGCTGCTCATCCTTTTTGTCTTATCCATCGGCTCATACAGTACTTATGTGGGAGTGAGCGCTTTTACAAATAAAAGAAGCAATACAATCACCATTACACCCATAAAAAAGCCGAAGCATATAACTGAAACAGGAGATGCAAGTATTGAAGCGGCAGAGGTTTCGGCAGCTGATTACCTCCGCATCAAAAAGTTCAGGATGTACATGGATAGTCTGGCACGAAGCCCCTCGGGGAAAATCCTTTATGACAGCATAACCAGCCATCGTCCCGGATTGATGGACAGTGTGCGGTTCATTGAAAATTATTATCAACAATTAAAACAGAAATAAATATGGAAAAGCAAGTAAAAACTCCGAGAGAGATCAGGCAGCACAAGTTCTTACTGGTGCTGCCACTTCTCGCACTGCCTTTTATGACAATGATTTTTTGGGCGCTCGGTGGCGGAAAAGTCGAAAAAGTAGAAGCTCAGGCATCGGTAAAGAGGGGGTTCAATATTAACCTGCCGGATGCTAACCTAAAGGATGCCAAGCCGATGGATAAGATGAGCTACTACAATCAAGCGCATCTGGATTCCATCAAATTTCAGGAAATGGTAAAAACTGATCCTAACTACAAAAACATTGGGCTGGCAGATACAGACGAATACTTATCAGGCGAAGAAGAAACATTTCAACCTTCTGCTGATAAAAGAGGACTGAATACATCACTTTACGGAAGCGGGGGACACAATGATCCCAATACTGATAAGATTTACCGTAAGCTGGCAGAACTGGACAGGGAGATGAACAAGCCGCTACCGAAATCATTAGAGAATGATGAGTATGATACATATCATCGCAATTCATCGAGGAACCGCAATAGTGCGACGGTAAATTCTCCTGATGTGGAAAAGCTGGAACAAATGATGAACGTGATGAATCAGCAGAATGGTGAAGATCCTGAGTTACAGCAATTGAATGGGATGCTCGATAAGATATTAGACGTGCAATATCCTGACAGAGTACAAGAGCGGTTAAAACAAGCTTCTGAAGCGAACCGGGGACAAGTGTTTGCGGTATCACCAAAAAAGAAAGACAACAGTATCACGCTACTCGATGCCGAGCATGTAACCGGCAACTCAACCAATGGCTTCTATTCACTTACTGGAGCAACAGCTATTGAATATTCACAGAATGCCATACAAGCTGTTATTCACGAAACGCAAACTATCGTAGATGGCTCAACTGTCAAGTTACGATTGGTAAATGATGTTTTCATCAATGGTGTTCGCATTCCAAAAGACAATTTCCTGTTCGGAATTGCCTCGCTGCGTGGTGAAAGATTAGGCATCAAGATTAACAGTGTACGCTATGATAATTCTTTATTTCCGGTTGAACTATCGGTATATGACATGGACGGCCTGGACGGCATTTATATTCCCGGAGCGATTACAAGGGATGTTGCAAAGCAGTCGGCAGACCGTTCTATGCAAACAATTGGACTAACCAACCTCGATCCCTCATGGGGAGCACAGGCAGCCAGCGCGGGCATTGAAGCCGCAAAGACTTTGTTCAGTAAGAAAGTCAAACTGATCAAAGTAACCGTAAAAGCGGGGTATCAGGTGCTTTTGTATGATGAAAAGCAAAAACAATCCAACTAAATATTTTGATCACTTAAAAATTCCAGAAGATGAAAAAGATCAGTGCAGTAATGATAATAGGAATTTTCCTGCTAATTACAATTTCCAAGGCTCAGGCACAAACAAGTGTAGCCTGGCAAACTAAAGCAATCGAATCGTATCATGTAACAGTTGCTTTCTCCAAAACTACCAACATCATCTTTCCTTATTCTATCGTCAGTGTAGATATTGGAAGCAGGGATGTACTGGCTCAAAAAGCGAAAGGTGTAGAAAATATTTTGCAAATAAAGGCAGCAAAGGACAGTTTTCCTCAAACAAATATCAGCATCATTACCGCTGATGGCAAGCTCACATCTTTTCTTGTGGACTATGCTAAGCATCCGTCTGTGCTCAATCTGTCACTCACAGGCATAGGGAGGCAAAATACCATCTCCATTTCATCGCAGAGCATTAACCAGGAGAAAATGGAGCACTTGGCTTCATTCGCATTACAATCGAAGGAAAAGATCAGAGGCATTAAAGACAAAACCTTCGGCATTCGCTTTAAGCTGGATGGAATATTCATCCATGAGGATATAACGTTGCTACGCTTCAATATTGCCAATGAAACCAATATCAATTATGATATTGATCAATTACGGCTCTATATCCGTGACCAGAAGAAATCCAAAAGGACGGCAACACAGGAGATTGAAATATTACCCGTGCTTGTGCAGGATAATATCAGCATGGTTGAAGGTCAGTCAGATAGCACAATGATATTTATCGTGCCAAAGTTCACAATTCCCGATAAAAAATACCTCGCAGTGCAATTGATGGAGAAGAATGGTGGCAGACACCTGGAACTGCATGTAAAGAATAAAAAAATTGTGAAGGCAGTTTCGATAAATTAAGTCTGAACGCTCCATTGAAACGGCTCCATTCTATTTCATTTATTCGTTTCCGCTAAAAATATACGTTATGAAAATCAGGAAAGACGAATATCAGGATATTCTTGAATACCTAACAAAAAAGCGTTGGGAGGGCGAAGAATTTGTTGCCTTTCTCGATGATTTTTCTCCAATCCATAAAGAAGAACTGTATACATTCTCTACGGAATATGATGTTAGGGAGTTCTGCTACGAAATGTCAACCGACATAGACTTTTACAACTTTCTCTCAATAAGGTCGGCATATAAAGCAATGCAGGAAGCTGCGGCGAATACAGATTTGTTGATCGAAAAAGAAAGCATCGTTGACGTGTCTCTGATGGTAGCGGCGCGCTATGAAAGGTTAGAAAGAGAACAATTAAATAACAATCAAAATTCAGAAGTCATGAATCAGAAAAATTTTGAATACCTGCGTGATCAGGTAAAGTACACCGGGTTTGGCGAAGGGTTGGAAAATGACCTGAAGCAAAAAATTCAGGAGGGAAACCCGGGATTTAAGTTAGGCTACGAAACAAAGTATGGCAACGATACAGTAAACGCAACACTGAATTTCAGCCAATCGAAGCAAAGCGATATGTACTTCTTTAACTCCTACCAGGTGAATGTACAAAAGGAGAATAGCGCTGAAACAATTGAGCAAACCTTCTACATCAACAAAGGCAACAACATTACCCTCAAAGAAGCCTATAACCTGATGGAAGGCAGGTCGGTGAACAAAGACCTGACCAATAAAGAAGGGCAAGTGTACAATGCCTGGGTACAGATGGACTTTAAGCAAAGTGATGATAACGGCAACTTCAAGCTAAAACACTACCACCAGAACTATGGCTATGATCTGGAGGCTGTCTTGTCAAAGCATCCTATCAGAGAATTAAGCAATGAAGAAGACAAGTCCAACCTGATGGATTCTCTTAAAAGGGGCAACCTGCAATCTGCAACGTTTCAAATCAATGGCGCAGACCAAAAGCAATACATCGAAGCAAACCCTCAATTCAAGACAATCAACATTTATGATAGCAGTATGCAAAGGGTGGATAACCGGCAATCGAAAAAGGAACGGCAATCTGAGGGTGAAAGTCAATCAGTTAAACAAGACAGTAAAAAGGAAAAGCAGACACCTGCTGAAGATGATGGCCCAGAGATACCAAAGGCTGCGAGAAAAAAAAGAAAAACGAAATCCCAGTCAATATAGTAAAGACAATGGCACAGTAAATAAAGATAGGTTATGAATAGGCAGCTTCCGGCAGGAACAAAGCTATGCAAAGAAAAATGATTTGCGTATAATTTGAAAAGAGCGTTGGTTATGGACAGGCTAAAGTGTTTATCAGACTTCTTTGAAGCTATACGGCCTGATGCTCGTATCAGCATTACTCACATAGGCGTTTATGCCGCTCTGTTACAATATCGCATTGAGAATGGTTTTATTAATCCTATTCAGGTTTTTAGTCATGAAATTATGGGAATAGCCAAATTGTCGTCTGCCATTACTTACCACAGATGCATCAGGGAACTAAGTGAATACGGCTATATAAGATATGAGCCGTCATTCAACCGGAAGAAGGGAAGCAAAATTTATTTCAGGGAAAAAATCGGTTAAGATCATTAAGATGTTTTAGGAATTTCAGTATAAGCTCGTAATAGGCTTTTGCTATCTAAAATGGAGGTGTGAGATGAAGGGAGAAGTGATAGAGAAAATACCTCTTGATGACATCAAGAATTTTGTAAATAGTGACAGTGAATTCTCTCTGCTCGAACTTAAATTGCTAAATTTGATAGCAGAAATTATTGTCAATATTTCAATCCGGGAAAGTCATGAAAAAAGCGATTAGGTACTTGCGTTTTAGTGATAGAAAACAAAGCAACGGATCAATAGAAAGACAAGAATTATATACAAGTCAATGGATACGCAACAATGAAGTTGAATTGGTAGATACGTTTATTGACAGAGGATATAGTGCCAAAACATTTGATCGCCCGGATTTTAAAAAACTACAGGAATTTATTTCCAAGCACCATAGAAAGGTTGATTATCTCATTGTAGACCAGTTAGACCGCTTTAGCAGAAATGCAAGCGAAGCTATGGGATATGTAAAGAAGCTGCAACAAACCTACAGCATACAGATTGTAAGTGTAACAGAAGGAATCACCTTTGATTATGATACGCCTGGAAGTTTTTTCCGGGCAGGACTTCAATTGCTATTAGCCGAAGAAGATAATATCAACAGAAGCATCAAGGTTCGGGGAGGTATCTATACTGCAAAAGCAAAAGAAGGACGCTACATTTATAAAAACCCTCCCTTTGGTTATTATAAGGTTGGTGAACGTAAAGAAAGGCAGTTGGTTATTCAGGAGTCTGAGGCTGCCGTAGTTCGGTTTATATTTGATTCCTTCCTTAAGGATATTCCTATTTATATTATAGCGGAACAAGCAAAAGAAAAAGGGTTTAAGAGGTCTGGCAATGTAGCAATCCAGCGAATCCTTAGTTATCCTCTATATGCAGGGATGCAGTATGTAGAGCCATTCAAAAATTATCCTGGCGGTTTATTCCCTGCAAATCATGAAGCAATTATAGACCTTGCAACCTGGGAGCAAGTTCAGCGTAAACTCAGGAAGCCTGAAAAAGAAAAGGTAGTTGTAAGTGATGAGATGCCTTTAAGGGGTGTTTTGAAATGTTATTGCGGTAAGCCATTAACCGGCGCACCCTCTCGTGGAAAGCTTGGACGTTATTACTACTACTATAAATGCAATAAAACCACACACCTTAATTTGAGTGCTACAAAAGCACACGATCAACTTCGTCAGGTTTTTGGATTAATGAGTATGCCTGAAAAGGCAATTAAAGTCATCAGAAATAGTGCAGACAGGATATTTGAAAAAAGTATGGTGGAAGACAAAAAATTACTCGAAGACAAGAAAAGAGAACTTGCCGCAGAAGAAGCTAAGCTGTTTTCAATCGAAGAGAAATGGATTACAAATAAAATCACCCATGATACTTACGAAAGATGGTTTAACTCGATTAACAATAACAAAATATCGCTAAAAGCTACCATTGAACGTTTGAGCGGCGATCAAGATAAAACCTATAAAATCCTTCAGAAAAATCTAGATAAGCTCTCTGATCTTGAATTTGTTTTTACCAATACCAATACATTGGAGAAACAAGAGCTAGTAAGACTGGGGTTCGAGCAAAATCTTTACTATCAGGATGGGATGTATCGAACCCCCACAATGATAGAATTACTGGCCCATAACTCCCACATAATGAAGGAGAAAGGGTTGCTTATATATGAAAAAAAGCGGGGGAATTTTTCAATTCCCCCGCTCAGCGGACCGGACGGGACTCGAACCCGCGACCTCCGCCGTGACAGGGCGGCATTCTAACCAACTGAACTACCGATCCAAGCTATTAAAAAGAATATTTGCAGGCTGAGAAATTAACCATTTTAAATATCCCTTATTACAACGTTTCAATTTTTTTTCTTGTATTAATGCCTGAGATTTAGTGTCAAATTCCTGTACAAATAGTAGCTTCCATGGGCGCAAGGTACTTGTAAACTGACTTTCGCCATTGTTGTGCTGCTCAAGTCTTTTTTGATAATCGCCAGTACTTCCCTTGTAAAAGTCACCATTTACTTCACTCTCCAAAATATAGACATAATACATAAAGAACTTTTGGGTTTTTCAAGTCCCGAACCCGTCTCGCCTGAGGCGAGATGACAGGGCGGCATTCTAACCAACTGAACTACCGATCCAAGCTATTAAAAAGAATATTTGCAGGCTGAGAAATTAACCATTTTAAATATCCCTTATTACAACGTTTCAATTTTTTTTCTTGTATTAATGCCTGAGATTTAGTGTCAAATTCCTGTACAAATAGTAGCTTCCATGGGCGCAAGGTACTTGTAAACTGACTTTCGCCATTGTTGTGCTGCTCAAGTCTTTTTTGATAATCGCCAGTACTTCCCTTGTAAAAGTCACCATTTACTTCACTCTCCAAAATATAGACATAATACATAAAGAACTTTTGGGTTTTTCAAGTCCCGAACCCGTCTCGCCTGAGGCGAGATAACAGGGCGGTATTCTAACCAACTGAACTACCGATCCTCAAATTTTGGTATTGCTACCTCATTTTTCGGGACGGCAAAGATAGGGTTTTTGGCTTCTCCCCAAAAAAAAATTAAACGAATAGTAATGCAAATGTGGAGTTGAGCACCCATAGCCGCTTCCTAAGATCAAAGCTGTACCATCAACTTATAAACTGCACTGCACACTTAACCATACACTTCTTCCTGCGCCATTGATCCCCGAACCATGCGTGCGGTAATCTTCATTAAAAATATTTTGAATGCCTGTACGAATCTGTAATATTTTCCAGGAATAACCTGCGTACAGATTAAGCACGCTAAGAGAAGGGGTGCCGCCTTCCGGTATCCGGTTATCATCTTTGTCTCCCTGTGCTAATCTGCTCTGCTTTCCTGCATACAACCATTCGGCCGATAATTGCCAGGCAGAACGGGCATATACGCCCATAACTCTTCCATGCATAGGGGGAATTCTTCGCATGGGTTCATTCCTCGTTTTGTTTTTTCCATAGTTATAAGCCAGGTTTCCGGAAACAGTTAGCTTTTTGATTAACTGGTAAGTTAAGTTCGCTTCGAATCCCCGGATATAGCCTTCTTCTGTATTTTCTTTTTGGTAAACAGGGTAGCCGTTTACCGAATCGCCTGGTACCCTAACTCTTGTAATAAGGTCTTTTAATTGCATGTAATAAACGGAAGCGGCGCCGGAAAGTTTTTCTGCAGCAAATTTATATCCGAGTTCTGTGTTTCTTGATCTCTCGGGGTTTAACCCGGCAGTTGGGATTTCATACCTGAAATCAACGATGCCCAGTGTACCCATATCATCAATGTTCGGAGCCCGGTATCCATTGCTCAGTGAAACAAAAACTTTGTGATGCTTGTTCAAATCATAGATCAGGGCTGCATTACCCACCAGCGCGGATGGGTTAATTTTTACTTTCCCAAGTGAGCTATCGGTGAGGCGGATATCGAAGACATTAAAACGGGCGCCTAGTTCCACCCCAAGCCGGTTGAATTCGAAATGGTGCAAACTGTAAACAGAATAATTGCCATATGCAGCGCCGTGAGGATATAATCCCCGGAGCGTCTTTACGGCGCCTGTACCTTCCATAATGTCTTCACGCCAACTCCATACCTTATCCCGGAACAATTCAATACCGGAGTTGGCAGACCATTTTGGGGAAATGACGCTGTACAAATCAGCGGTTAATCCCGGTACAGTTACTTCATCTTTTTCCCTGCGCAAAACAGCACTTCCATTGCGTAAACTATTCCTGCCTTCTATACTATGCTGCCAGGAAGCTGTAATTTGTAACTGTTTCATGAGCGTACTGTTGCCATCAATCTCAAACCTGGCATAACTCAGCATACGTTGCTGCGGGCTGGTTTCATTGATCTTATAATTCTCCAGTGCTATTTTATGATATACAGGCACATTGGTTTGCCGAAGCAACTGGTGAGCGGCAATGAGCCGTGCGTTTTTTGACAACCGAAATTTAAACTTTAAATCAAGGGCTTTTTCATGGTACCCGGAGGGTGATTGTTTGCCCGTTGTATCGCCGCCCCACAGGTCGCCGAAATTGCGAATGCTTACGCCTGCGGCTGCAGCAAATTGCTTACCGGAATATTGTATTTCCCCGCGGCCCGTTTGTTCCATTGCCCTGCTCGCCAGTTTTCCTGTGAGGGAACCATTCCAGCGGCCGCCATCAACAGAAAACACAGGTTCTTTGGTAAACACCTGGATCACGCCACCCATAGCATCGGAGCCATACTGAACGGAACCTGTTCCCTTAGCTACTTCTATTCGATCTATACTATAGGGATCAATGGTATTAAGATATTGATTGGGACCATACCTGAAGGTGGAATTGTTGAGTCTTATGCCATCAACCAGCATCAATACCTGGTTGCCGGTTAGTCCGCGTACAAAAGGAGAACCTCCGCCGTGATTGGTTTTTTGCACAAATACCCCGGCCATACCCTGCAGGGCTTCCGGTGTAGTGCGGGGCTGGTAGGTTCTGAAATAGTCCTTTCCGGCAGACGCTACCATATAAGGTACTTTCAACAGCTCTGCAGATTTTCGCTGAGCGCTTATCACTACTTCTTTTAAAACAGCGCTACTGCTATCTTCCTGGGCAACCAGCACGTGAACAGACAGGAAAAATAATCCTGCCAATAGAATAAGTCGTTTCATTAATCCTCGTCATCTTTTGATTCAGCCTTTTTTTCCAATACAATAAAAGCGCTTCTCCTGGGGGCAGGCATTACCGATTGTTCTCCTTTCACCGATTTCCATACCACTTCGTTCAAATCAATATCCGGTGCAGCGTCTTCACGGCTGAAATTCCATGCAGCCGATCTTTTAGCACTTTTATTATTGGCCACATTGATATCGTCTAATGATACTTTTGGCGCCCTGGCCACAAAGGGTTTTAAGTTGGGCTCATTGGTGAAACAGTCGAACAGGGGCATAGCCGCGGCATCGTACTGGCTCATGGGCGACAGTCCAAGAATTAGCTCCATGGTACGCAATATGCCGGATGTAGAATAGATGTTGCTGTTTACTGATCCCATTTTTATATAAGGGCTGATCACAAAAGCCGGGGAGCGGTGAGCATCTATATGATCGGGCCCGTTTTGCGCATCATCTTCCAAAACAAAAATCGCCGATTCTTTCCAGATGGGGCTGTGTGAAATGAATTCCACGAATTGACCCAGTGCCCAGTCATTATCGGCTACCATGGCTACCGGTGTTTTTTTACCCAGTCGTTGTCCATAAGTATGATCGTTTCCAAAGCGGATACTATTGAACTGCGGTAACTTTCCAATGGCCAGCAGGGAATCAAAATCTGCTTTGAAAATTTGTAGACGGTCAATGTCTTTGATATCCAGGTCATATCCCGGGTATTGTTCGCACATATGCCCCTGAAGTGACGGTAAATCCGATTTTCCGTAAGCGCCAAATTCACCATAACTGCGGTAGCTAACGCCGGCACGCTGACAGTAATCCCAAATAAATCCTTTTTTCGGGTAAGCTATTTTCCTTGATCCTTCATAATCATAAGTGCCACCCCTGCCGCCATAGCTGGTAGGCCAGGTTTTTTCTACATAATCATTTGCATAAGCCGCCATGCTCCAGTTGTGACCATCGGCGCTCACTTCCGCATCTACATAAAAATTATCGAGCAGCACAAATTGACGGGCCAACGCATGGTGATTGGGCGTTACTTTTTCGGGGAAAATGGTAAGACTGGAATCGCCGTTTCCTTCCGGTATATCGCCCAGCACCTGGTCGTAGGTGCGGTTTTCCTTAATTACATAAAATACGTATTTGATGGGCGATGGCTGTCCGGCCATCATAGGAACGGGATTTCCTTCAAGCCCTTTTGCCCGGGTTTCCTGTTCCTTACGGAAAGGCGTATTCGCAAATACCTGTTTGGAATAATGTTTAAGCGTATTTTCGTCCGGACGGTCAATGATAGAAAGTGTTCCTTTGAATAATCCGCCAATATATTGTACTTCCTGTTGCCCGGTGATGCCCATGTGTACACCGCTGTTATCGGTTCTTTTTACCGGCTGGGGGCCATAAGGGTTGGCGAGGGATGAAAAGCCTTTACCGTTGGCAACGAAAATTTTGTTCTTTACAATTTTCAGATTGGTGGGATACCAACCGGTTGGAATAAACCCCAGTGATGAAGATGCGCCGGGGCGGGATACATCTATTACTGCAAGACAATTATTATCGGCATTGGCAATATAGAGCGTTTTTTCATCGTCCGACAGTGCCAGCCCGTTGGTTGTGGATCCGGTTAAATGTGTTGGAAAAAGAGAAGCCACAATTGTTTCAACTACTTTATTATCGGATGTACGGATTACGGAAATAGAATTGTCATTGGCGTTGGCAACAAATAAATAATTCCCGTTACGGGTTGTGAGCAATTCGTTGGGGTGGCTGCCCACAGCAATTTCTGCACGGATGGTTTCCGACCGCGTATCCAGCACCACCACTTTTTCAGCCCCCCACAACGAAATATACAATTTGGATTTATCCGGGCTCAGCAAACAGGAATAGGCTTCACTCTGCAAAGGAATTCTTTTGGTTGTTTGGCGTGTTCCAAGATCTATCACATACAGTGCGCTGTCTTCTTTGGTAACAGTGTACAACCGGTTGTTTTTATTATTAACATCAATGCCTGCCGGTCCTATTTTCTGTTTGGGCCAGGGGGCTCCTAATACCAGGGAATCGGTTTTCTTCAGGCGCTCTTTATTTATGCTATAAATAAGAATACGGTTATCATTTCCTCCCGAGGCATACAAATATTTGCCATCGTTGCTGAACTTAAGACCATACCAGGACTTGGCAATGGCTTGTTCATCCAGTAGTTTTTCTTTTCCGGTATGAAATAATTGAACAGATTGTTTGCTTTGACCATTGTTGGTAACAGCTAAAAGTTGTCCATCCGGGCTCAGGGCCGTATTTAAAGGGAGGTCGCCAAGAGGCAAGGAACGTCCTGCGGGACTGAGTGACCAGCCATTTGGCAATTTGGTTTGCGGAACCGATTGAGCCAGACTGTTTATTGCTAAACTCAAAAGAAAGAACAGGCAAACGGTATTTCTGAAGCTGGAATAGCACGAAGTGTTCATTATAATATAGTTTTGTTGAGCAAAAAGCGAATTAAGAATTTTTAAAAGACACGGGTCGATTTTCTAAATTAACAAAAAATGAAGTTTATCAAATGCTTTTTTAAATGAGTAATATCCTTTAATTTTTGAATGTCATGTTCTATGTCAGGTCTGAAAAATTATTTGCTTGCTTTCTGCAGGTACGATAGCAGGTCAATTGTTTCCTTATCCGTTAATGTGTTTAGCAATCCCTGGGGCATCATGGAAACAGGCGTAATTTCTTTAGACTGTATGGAAGATTTATTGATCATCACATCATTTTCACCTACCACGCGCATGGTTACCTGACGTTGGTTTTCTCCTACCAGGTTTCCGGAATAGGTTCTGCCGTCGCGGGTGGTGATCACTACCATTTTATAAGCATCCTGTATTTCTTCGCTGGGATTTAAAATATTGAAAAGCAGGTAATTCAAGTCCGACCTGTTTGAACCTGTAAGGTCAGGGCCGATTTTACCTCCCTGGCCATAAATTGTATGGCAGGTTCCGCAGGTTCTCATAAACAATTTGCCACCGTTATTCAGATCGGGATTTTTTGCTGACTGGCTGCTTAAAAGATTTTTATACTTAGCATATTCTTTATCATCGCGGGGCTTATCATCAATAGGTCCCCACACTTCCACGAAGCCACTTCCCACAACCCTGCGCAATTGCCGGGCTACATTGGCCGATACATCTCTTTTTGGCACTACATTTTCTTTCAGCGCCTGGGTAAGTATCCAGCCGTATGCCGGCCGGGAGGAAAGTGTTTGAATGGCAGCAGCTTTTTCTTCCTCGCCGAAATTTTTATATTTTTTGATCAGCAATGCTCCGAGGCTTTTATCGTCAAAGGCCGCAATAGATTTTATAACGTCTATGCGTAATGCTGGTTCTTCCAGCAAGGCGGAAAGCTCAGGTAATAATTCCTTTCGTTGCTGTGCCGTAAGTGCCTGTAATGCTTTTTTTCTCAGGTCAATCCCGGCGCTCTTGTTTTTAAGTGTGGCCAATGAACGCTGTGCGGCTTCCGTATCACCGAAGAGTCCGGCAATCTCCGCCGCCAGTTGCGCGCTGCGGTCGTTTCGTTTTTTTAATGCGCCATATACCTGCTGCCATGCGGCTGGTGGTTTAAGATCTGTGCGACCCTCCATTCCGTTCAGCATTCCTTCCAGTAAGCTACCAAGCATTTTCGGTTGGGTTGATATTGTTTTAACGAGGTCGTCCATTGCACTGCCATCTACGGACCTGCGTGCAGTATACCGGGCAATCATTGGAATGTTTGATTCGGATGCAACGCGTAATGCCCGTGCAGGTTCTTCTTTAGCCAGTGGTTCAAATCCATACCAGATCATTTTCGGAAGATTGTGATCGCTGATGTCTTCTGAATGTTTTACCAGTTCACCGGCTATTTTCCAACTGGTGTTTTTTGCAAGCCGCTGCAATGCTGAAGCGAGGTAAAGTCTAACCACAGGCGACTGGTCCTTTGCGGCCATTGCAATAAATTGATCAGCAGCTTCAGCAGTGGGGGAGCGGTCTTCACACAATAACTGTATTGCCCAGGCACGGATATATTCATCTTTGTCGGCAAGCGCCTTTAAAAGCATACCGGTGCTTAGTCCTTTTGTTACATGCAGGGCCCACATGGCTTTCAACCGCAGATCCGTATCAGGGTTTGACTGGTAGATGTCACGCAGCAGGCTATATGCTGCCGCATCAAGGGATCCTTTAACGGCCCGGCCCTGCAGTATAACCCTTGCGCGACGCGAATGCCAGTCACTTTTACTGGTTTGAAGCGCTGCAAGCTCCTTATCGCTCAATTTGGTAAGATCCGAATACCTGCCCGGCCAGTTCACTGCTCCCGATTGCTCCGGCACGATCCTGAATATACGGCCTGTTTCACTGTTCAGTACCTGTTGCCCGCATATATCGGCATCATGCCAGTCAAGCGCATAAAGGCCTCCGTCGGGGCCAACTTCCATGCTGAAGCCAACCCACTGTGCATTATTGGCCATCATAAAATCATCGCCATGACTTGCTACAAATCCCGAGCCCTGCCGCTCCAGGATGTCGGAAAGAACAGCATGTTCATGTATGTTGGCCATAAATATCCTTCCCTTTTCCGATGCAGGAAATGCATCGGATTGATAAATGCGTGCGCCGCCGTGGGCAGACCGGTGGCTGTGGTTGGTTATTGTTTTGATGTCGTCGTATACATAAGGGTTAAAATGCTGGCCGCCCTGGCGGTGGTAAATACCACCGGGAACAACATGCCACATGTGCGGAATTACGCAGGCGCTGATAAACAATTGCCCTTTGGCGTCATAATCAACTCCCCAGGGGTTGCTGAATCCATGAGCAACTACTTCAAATTTATCTTTGGTTGGATGATACCGCCAAACGCCTCCATTGATATCGGTTCCCTCTCCTTCGAGGATATCTTCAGGAAAAGGATCTTTGTGTTTGTACAGTCGTCCCTTTCCTTTTGGCTTTCTTACTTTAGACGGTGTTGCAAATCCCTGGCAGCCATATAGCCATCCGTCGGGTCCCCAATGAAGACTATTGAGGGTTTCATGGCGATCGCGGATACCCCATCCCGTTAGGCGTATTTCTATGTCTTTTATATCTGCAACATCATCGTGATTACGATCCGGAACGAAAAGAAGATTGGGAGGAGCGCCTATAAAAACGCCGTCAAACCCTACGGCAATGGCCGCGGGAAAAGCTATTCCTTCCATGAATACTTTCCTGGTGTCGGCTCTGCCATCGTGGTTGGTGTCCTCTAAAATAAGTATCCGGCTTTCTCCTGAGTTTGAAAATCCATGGCCTCTTGATTCATAATCCTTGTTCTCGGCTATCCATATCCGTCCCCGGTCATCCCAGCAAAAAGCCATTGGCTGTGTCATCAGTGGTTCTGCGGCCCAGGCATTTACCTTATAACCCGCTTTGATCGTCATGGTTTTAACGGCTTCTTCAGGTGTTAGAAACTTAGCCGCGAGGCCTTCCTGCCGTGCTATTTTCCACATCTCCGCACCGGCATAAAGAGGATTGCCATTGCCGGAAAATGCAACCCATTGTTCATTGAGTTTTATATCATTAAGCTCGCCGGTGTATACAACCAACTGGTGACGGATCACTTCCGTTTCACCAGTTTTTATTTGCCAGTCGCCTTCCCTGGATCGCGCCGGGCCAATACCCAATTGTCCATCCACACGCCAGGGCTGGGGGTACCCTTTGTTTTCGGGGTGATCAAATACTGCAATGTGTGCGAGGTCATCTCTTCCTTCTACCTGCATACCCACGTCTACCCAGGTGGCGCGCTGTCCTTCTGCATGCTCATTGCGTTGCCTGGCGCCATTTATCACTTCCCCCTTAATTCCTTCTTTCCATGGCATCCTTACAAATAATCCGCCATAATCGTATTTTCCGATCGTAATATCGGTTTTGGCTTCTCCTCTCCATTCAAGTGTGATCACAAACCTTCCGCTGTCATTTCGCATACTCCATTTCTGGGTTTCGGTGAGCATTGTATTGCCTTTCTCATCCAGCATGTCGTAAACAGTTTGCCATTTTACTTCGCTGCCTTCTTTTTCTGTTATGTAGGCCGATACTTTTTTCCAGTAATCACTTCCCGGGTTATGAAAAAAATCGCGGCCATTTACGCGGGTAAAACCCCAGTAAATACCTGTTTGATGTTTGTGATGCGCCGGGCTGTATTCGGTTAGCACGCCTTTGCCATCGGGGGCCGAAAGCGGGTGAAGATAGGGGCGGAATCCTTCTTTTGCGTTTTGCACCAGGATGGCGTTTTTTGAGCCCTCACGAAAAACGGAAATAGCCCCGGATTGTTCATCCTGGCTTACAAAAAGATTACTGCTGCCGGTTGTCAAACTTTCTTCCCCGGTCTTTTTATCCACAGCGGCACAGGCCATAAAATGAAAAGCCATTATACTCAGCATAATTTTCCAATACTCTTTTTTCATACTGAATCAATAAAATTTTTTAAGATAAACGGTAAGCATTATATGTATTTAATCGGGCAACTTTAATCAGGGTATGCCGCGCCGTTAAGATACACAATCTCATCCGGATCAAAAGCAACGCTGCCCAACTTCTTTATTCGGCAGATGGATTGAAATTTTTAACTTTGCGTCATCTAATACCGGCATTATATGACAACAAAAGAAACCTTCACCCTGCATGGTGAAAATTTGCTTAAAAAAATAAAGGAACTGATCGCTGAAGGAAACATCAGGAAGATCACCATTTCCGACAAGTCGGGTAAAGAGCTGATGGCTTTCCCGCTAACGATAGGAGTGGTGGGTGCATTGCTGGCGCCTGTGTTTGCTGCTATTGGCGCACTGGCTGCCTTAATTGGTGAATGTTCCATCACCGTGGAAAGAGAAGAAAAAACCAAAGATGAAAACGAGCCCGGGCCTGAGGTTTAGGTATGAAAAGGAGAAAAAGCACGGACAAGCATTTTATAGATGACGGGGGCAACTGTTGTTTACCGATCAAAGTTTTAATAGCTGAATCAGTTCACTTTTCTTTTCAGTTCCCAGCCTGCCATGATAGCTGCCGGTAATGGTGGTGCTGCCTGCATCTCTTATGCCGCGGGAAGCAATGCACAAATGTTCGGCCTCAATAACAACAGCTACATCTTCCGTATGAAGCTTCGCTTTTAAAAAATCGGCGATCTCCGCTGTGAGCCGCTCCTGTACCTGGGGACGCCTTGAAAAGTAGTTGACTATCCTGTTGAGTTTAGATAAACCCGCTATTTTGTGATTGGCAATGTACGCCACATGGGCTTTACCAATGATTGGTACAAAATGATGTTCACAATAAGAATATACGGGGATATTTTTTTCCAGTATGATTTCGTTGTAGTTATAATTTTTTTCAAAAAGGGTAATTTGTGGTTCATTTGCAGGGTCAAGTCCGCTGAATATTTCTTTTACATACATTTTGGCCACCCTGCCGGGTGTGTCTTTCAAACTGTCATCGTCGGTATCCAGTCCCAGCAGGCGCATGATCTTTTCAAAATGGTGTGCGATAAGTTTTATTTTACCGCCTGCGGATAAATTCTGCATTGGAATAACCTGCTCAAGTATATCTTCCATTTCCATTATTTGTGTTTTTGGTTTTTGGTAATAATGGGTTGCAAATGCTGGCATTGCGGCCCGGGTAATCCACCCGGTTTATGAACAAATTTGTAAATTTGTTTAACCCCGCCACCGCAGGCACAACGCCATAGTTAATTTTAATGTGTTTTCTAATTAATTGACCGTTAACATAAGAAGGTTTTTGTATACATGTTAGACTCATAAGTGACGAAAGGGTTACAAAAAAATATTGGATAAAAATTGTAACGTTTTTAAGTTTACCTAATCTAATAAGCAAATGAATCACCAAACCACTTTGCCGCCAGCCCAGCTTTCCGATACGGAACTGGTAGAGAGGATACTTGCCGGAGAGAAGCAATTTTTTGAATGGATTATGCGGCGTTATAATCAACGCCTTTTTCGCGTAGGTGTGTCCATATTGGGAAATGATACTGAAGTGGAAGACGCTATGCAAAACGCATATGTAAAGGCGTATCAGCATTTGAATAGGTTTGAGCAAAGAGCATCATTGAGTACCTGGCTTGTAAGAATATTAATGAATGAATGCCTGGAGCAGAAAAATAAAAAGACACGTTTAAAGTTCAGCAACATTGAATATCATCCCGAAAACATGGGCAGTATGAAAACTCCCTCTAATATTTTAATGAACAAGGAAATGGGTATTGCACTGGAAACGGCCATTGCGCAGCTTCCCGAAAAATACCGTCTTGTATTTATGCTGAGGGAAATTGAAGAACTGTCTGTAAAAGAAACCGGGGATATACTGGGCATTGAGGAAGCCAATGTAAAAGTGCGCCTCAACCGTGCCAAAGCCATGCTGCGCCAAAACCTGGGTAACGGAATAAAAGAACATGTATACACTTTTGGGCTAACCCGTTGCGACCGCCTGGTAAGCCATGTGTTGAATTGTATAGCGTAAACTACAATGTAAGCCCGATTAATGAATAATAGAAAATAAAATACTCAATCAATTAAATTATTCTTCACTGCAAAAAATACAAGGCCGGCGGTATTCTTAACGTTGTATCTTTCCATCATTCTGTCTTTGATAGCCTCTACTGTACGGGGGCTGATTTCCATTTTTTGCGCGATTTCAGTGGCTGTAAATTCCATGCACAATAGTCGCAGCACTTCTCTCTCTTTGTCGCTTATTACCACTTCATTGGTTAAGGAGGGGATGGATTTTGTGCGGGCATGCGATTTTTTCAGCAATACCTTATTCACGAAATTGTTCAGGTAATACCCGCGGGCCATTACTTCCACAATGGCTTTTTTAATTTCAGCGGGGTCAGCACTTTTGAGCAGGTAACCATTGGCGCCATTTTCCATAAGGTGAGATACAAATCTTTCATCTTCATACATGGTAAGCACAATTACATGGAGGTTAGGATACTGTTTGCTTATTGTTTTGGTTGCCTCTATACCGTCTTTAACCGGCATACGCAGGTCCATGAGTACAACATCCGCTTCTGACGCGGGCAAACCCATTAGGAGCTCCTCACCGTTTTCGGCCTCTAGTACAAATTTAATATTGGTATACTGCCGCAAAGAAAGGATAACACCTTTGCGGAATATTTTGTGATCATCAGCAATAGCGACTTTAATAATACTCATGGCTTAGCTTGGTTTTAATGATAATGGACTTTTAAGTAATCATTTCATATTCCTCCACAGGAACCTCCAGGGTAACCTTATAATAGGTTTGTGACATATCTTTTTCAAAATCAATTTTAGCCTGCAATACCCGTGCCCTGCTTTGAATATTTTTTAATCCGAGACCCAGGGCGCTTTTGTTAAGCCTTTCCACATCCGCCTGTGTTATACCTCTTCCATCATGATGCAAACGAATGAAAAATTTGTCGGCATTATAATTTTGTGTAACATGAATAAAGCTGGCATTACTGTGTTTTAAAATATTGTTTACCAATTCCTGTATAACCCTGAACACCAGCAGTTCCTGTTCCGGTCTTAACCTTTGCCGGTAATCGTGAAACCTGCTGCTCGCATTCATGCTGCCCGAACCGCTGATCTTTTGGAACAAATCATTTACCGCAGACTCCAGTCCAAAGTTTTTTAAGGTGGGCGGCATCAGGCTGTGCGAAATGTTACGGATAAGTTGTATGGTATCATCAATGATCTGTTTAGCGTTGTAAATGGACTGTAACTGGGTACTAATGTCCTGCTTCACCAGATTTTCATTTAAATACAAACGGGCTGTAGCCAGTAAAGGCCCGGCATCATCGTGCAAATCGGCAGCTATTCTTTGCCGCTCTTCTTCCTGCCACCTGATAGAAGCGTTCAACAGTATTTTTTGCTGTTCTTCCTCCATTTCCTTCAATTGCAGCTGGTACCGGATCACCCTGCGCTGGTGAAAGATAATAAAAAGCACCAACCCTATTGCAAGCGCCAGCATCCCCATAGTGCCAAAAAAAAGTACACCGGAGATATTCAGCGGGTTGGATTGATTTGTTATCTGTAGGAGTATCATTGGTTCATCAACGTGGGTTTAGGGATAAAATTATTTTACTTTTTTTTATTCATTGGATATGAGGATTTGATGGTTTTGTCGCTAATAAGCATGGCTGCACTGAACAGCAAGTTTTTCAGAATATAAAGAGTTGAATGAATGAGCGTATATTCCTGATTAAAGCCCGATTTATTGATGTAGTCCTGCGCATAAATGAAGGGAAAGAAAGTACCTGCCGAATAAATAATAATTGCCACAACTATCCAGAATGCAGGCGAGGAGTATAAAAAAAGAGAGGTGGGGTCCCTTACCCTTTCAAAAAGATAGAAAATGCAATAAATAAAAAATACCATTGCGGTAATACCTGACGGGACGGAGTCAAAGGAATTATTTGAAAAAGTGATCAGCGAGTAAATCAAATATGCTGCCATTAAAATGGATATGGCAACCATTCCTTTCTTAAAAGTTCTGGATTCAATTACCCTGAAAAAAAATATAGAGAATAGTGAAAATTCGACAATAGTTGCAATTCGTCCTATTAAAAAGGAATATTGCCATAATTGCCTGTTGGATAAAATAAAAAAGTTAACAATAATACTATATATAGCGAGAAAAAAAACCACCCTTAATCCAATATTTTTTTTTGACTTAGCAAAAAAAATAAAGAGGATCAAGGGCAGCAGATCAGATAGAATAGCGATATTTCGCAAAACAGTTGTTATAATGGTATGTTTTTCCAAATATAACAACTATAGGGGGAAATTAAAAACTCCATTCAAACCAGCCTTCTCCCGGCTGAGGAGGTAAGAATTTATTGGCTACCATGCCGATTTCTTTAGACAGCATGCCATTGTCGTTTACAACAGTATATTCCAGGATGGCTTTACCGCGGTTATCAACCCCTACAAAAACATAAGTTTGTTCGCCTTTGGCATTAAGGGCCTTATACATGTTTATACCTATGCAATCGGGCTGTGCAAGTATTTTTTCAATAATATTACGTCCAACAAAATGGCAACTGTTTTCGCCAAAGTTGTCGTAGTAGTCTTTTATCATTTTGGCGCCCATTTCAAAGCCAATGTGTTCGCCAATGTTTTCGTGCAAGCGTTGGTTTTGTTGTACAAGTACATCATTTTTTGTCATAGTTGTAAAGTTTTGTGGTTTAAGAAAATCAAGGATTGATGTATGTCAAAAATGATAGCTAATCAGCAGATTCACAAGAGTGTGAAAAATGTTAACAACTTATTTTTATTCTGAAATACAGACGGGGACTAAATTTGAACGAAAAGGCAGGAATTTGCACTTGATAAAAAAAGGTAATTTTACTTTTGTAAATTAGTATTTTTACTATATTTTTAAGCGTAGATATTCCATTTTTTGTAGGAACAAAACTTTTACGGATTGTTTTGAGAACCAGGAAACGGGCCGGTTTACTTCTTATAAAGCCTATAAAAAGAGAAAGTAAGCCGGTATACGATAAAAGAAGAAAACGAGTTTAAAACTCAGGCTAATGGATTTGAAACACGCGCTCGTATCGTTCGCGTATAATGTAGGTGGTTTAAAACTCAGGCTAATAGATTTGAAACGGGAGCTTATCAATTCGTTTAAAAAATGAAAGTTGATTGACATTGGATTTTGCATTTGGTTCTTCACAGACATTGGAATAAATTATTGGACGGTTTCAGGACATTGGATTATTCGAGGTTGCTGAATCCCGCCAATCAACTTCAAAACAAATGTAGGACAGCCTCTTTTTTTATACAAGAGCAGTTTTGCTCTTTTTGTTTCTTTCGGTAAATACTTAATGATTGTTTGTAATACGTAGGCAGGGCACGTGGAATAAGTTATGATGCCCGTATTTTAACTAAGTGCAATTACTATAGTATAGTTCTTGTGATTTACGAAGTTTGCAGGAAATTTAATTCAGTATCAGGCGTTAATAAAAAGCAACTTATACCAATTTAATATCCCCATGACAGTAACCAACAATTATGAGATTAAAGTAGCTATCGCTGATGACCATAAAATTTTCAGAGATGGTATTAAAATGGCAATGGGAGGTAAGGATTACCTTAAGATGATTTGGGAAGCAGAAAATGGAAAGGACTTGATGCATAAGATGAAAATTAAATTACCCGATGTATTGCTGATGGACATCAGGATGCCGGAAATGGATGGGGTGAACGCCATTTCACTGATCAGAAAGGAGTATGAAGCTTTAAAGATCATTGTACTTACCATGTACGACGACCAGGAAATGATCTCTAAAATGATGGAAATGGGAGCCAATGCCTATCTCACCAAAACCACCGATCCTGAAGAAATATACAATGCCATATTAACCTGCATGAATGATGATTTTTACTTTAATGATCTTGTAAACAAGGCTGTTTTATTAAAGCTTCAGCATAAAAAACAGGTAAAGCAGTATTATCCTAACCCCGTTAAGTTCAATGAAAAAGAACTAAAAATATTAAAACTGATCTCAGAAGATAAAACAACTGAGGAAATATCGAAAGAGGTATATCTCAGTCCCCGTACCATTGAAACGGTAAGACAAAATATGAAAACCAAGGTAGGCGCTAAAACCATTGCAGGGTTGGTTATGTACGGAATGCGTAACAGGTTGATTGATTGATACTTAGGAGAAATGCAATTTTAGCAAAAAAGAGATGAGTAATTTTACGGTAAGGTTAATCGAGTATTTATACAATAGTAGTTTTCCTTTTTTGTTATAAAATTGCACATATATAAATCTTAACCTTCAAAAGAAAGAAGTAAAAGAAATATTTGAATGAAAATCCAGGATTCCGAAGCCAGCCTTAAAGTAATTATAGCCGATGATCATGCTTTGTTCAGAGCAGGCGTAAAAACAGCACTTAGTCTCAAAAAAGACATCCGTATTATAGGTGAAGCAGATAATGGCCAGCAGTTATTGCATCTTCTCAAACATCTTCAACCCGATGTTATTTTGCTTGATATTCAAATGCCCATAATGGATGGTATTACCACACTTCCGGAAATAAAAAAATTATATCCCGACATAAGAATTATCATGTTAACCATGCATAATGATCATTCTATGATTTCGAGGTTAATGGAACTGGGAGCCAATGCCTACCTTACAAAAAATTCGGATTCTGAAGTTATTTACGAGGCTATTAGAACCTGTTATACCAACGAATATTATTTTAATGATCTCACCAATAAAGCACTTCTTGACGGGCTGCGTACCAAACGCAATGCAGATACTTTTGCTCCTGCAGAAGTAAAATTAAGCGACAAGGAAAAACATATATTAAAGTTAATGTGCGAAGAAAAAAGTACCAAAGAGATCGCTGATATGGTAGATCTCAGCCCGCGCACTGTTGAAGCAATAAGAGACAAACTGAAATCAAAAACGGGCGTAAAGTCAATGGCCGGACTGGTAATTTACGCCATTAAGTCTGGTATCATTGAGAATAAGTAATTTTATCTTTTTTTGGATACTTACTTAATCGCATTGTTGTATGCCTGGTTATTTTGTTCACAATGGTCAGCTTTTCCGGGAAGGGAAAGCCGTTATTTCCCCTGATAACCGTTCTTTCAGATACGGCGACGGGCTATTTGAAACCATACGCATCATTAACGGTAATATTCTGCTGAAAGAGTTGCATTTCGAAAGATTGTTACGGGGCATGAAATTGCTGCAGTTCGATATTCCTGAATATTTTACTGCAGCGCAGCTTGAAGAGGACATTATATCGCTTTGCAAAAAGAACCGGATCGAAAAAGCCGCTGTTATACGGCTCGTGGTTTTTCGCAGCGATGGCAGCATTTACGACATTGAGGATAAGCGTCCCAATTATATTATACAGGGGATGTCTTTGCAGCGCTATCCTGCAATGCCCGACGACAATGGAGGACTCCATGTGGATGTGTATCCTGACGCATCAAAGGCATGCAATATTTTTTCTGAGGTGAAGTCCAATAATTTTTTGCTGTATGTAATGGGTGCTATGTACGCACGGCAAAGAGGATTGGGTGATTGTTTTATTCTAAATCAGTACGGCCGGATTGCCGATGCAACCGTGGCTAATATTTTTTGGATTAAAAAGCAGGTGATTTATACGCCTCCGTTATCAGAAGGGGGCGTAGCGGGAGTTACCCGTAAGTTTTTGCTGCAAAAACTTCCCGGGACCGGTTATGTGGTAAATGAAAAAGTATTAAATGTGGATGAGATATTATCGGCCGATGAAATATTTCTCACAAATGCAGTCAGGGGCATTCGCATCGTGGGTAAATTCAGAGAGCAAAGCTACTCATCCGGTATCACCAAAGAAATCCGTAGGCTGCTGATGGATGAATGGGCATAAATACCCATTGTTCAACTTGCTGTGGATTGCGCATTGCCGGCGCCATAGCTCCTGTATTCCTTTATCCAGTGCCATAAGCCGAATGAAGCGATAAGTGTAAATATGAAATATTCCACACTGTAAAACTTTACTCCTTTTATAAAATAGAGATAAGTGGCCACTATGTCCACCAGTATCCATATTATCCAGCATTCAATCTTTTTTTGTATCATGTAAAAAGTAGTTACAATACTCATCACGGTAATAAATGAATCAACATACGGATATGCGCTTGGCAATGCAAAAACAGCGGGAAACCAATGATGCAGATTGCTGGCAAAACCTCCCAGAATAAAAGTGCCGGCAGTGCCCACAATTGCTGTTAACAGGATCTGGCTCTTATTCATATAACTCACTTTCAATTCCTGCTTCCGGTCTTCTTCACCCGGCCGGGGGTTAGCCCAGCGCCACCACCCGATAATATTGGTTACAAAAAAGAAAACTTGTAAAAACATATCGGGATAAAGTTGTACCTGGTAATACAGTAAAAAAGCCAATACAACATTAACAATGCCCACCGGCCAGCTCCAGATATTTGCCTTTGCCGAAAGCCAAACTGCAAGTAAACCAAAGACCACTCCAAAAAATTCTATATAGCTCATGGAATAGCCTAACACTTTAAAAAACTCTGTGTTAACGTTGAAGAGGTGGTTCACGTGCAGTATATTTTATCCGGTCAGATTTTAATAAAGATATCATTCACGTTTGTTGGATCCTTCTTTCCCTGTTCGTATATTTCAAGGAATCGCTGCACGGCCATCCTGCCGCTTGCACCCAAATCCAGGGAATAATCATTTACATACAGGTCAATATGCTGCCGCATGATCGCTTCTTCCATCTCCTGTGCATGTTGTATAACATAAGGGGGCAGCAAAGGATAATTACCAAATGCATATGCAATGCTTTTTCGGATCAGGGTGTTAACTTTTATCTGTAATGACGAACTGAAGTTTTTACGCATAACAATGCCTCCTAACGGGATAGGGTAACCCGTTTGTTTCTCCCAGTATTCACCCAGGTCCATTAACTTTATCAATCCCCTTTTTTGATAGGTAAAGCGGTTCTCATGAATAATTACACCGGCTGTTTTGCCTGCCGGGTGGGATCTGTTCAGGAGAAAGTCTTCAATTTCATTGAAAACCTTAAATATTTTTTTCTTTGCTTTGGGAAAGGCCAATGAAAAAAGCAAATGCGCTGTAGTATTTTCTCCCGGAATAACAATCGTATAATCATCTATGCTGGGGTAATCTTCACCGGGTCCGGCCGGTTCAGCGGATATCAATAGCGGTCCAACGCCGTTTCCAAGTGCTCCGCCGCTTCGCAGTACTATATAATGTTGCAGCATTAGTTGCAATGCGCCATAGCTCACCTTGGTCAAATCCAGTTTGCCTTCCATTGCCCACTGGTTAAGGGTTTGCACATCTTCCAGCAACACCTCAAATTGTAACCCTTCTGTATCAATTTTGCGATTGACCAATGCGTCAAAAATAAAGGTATCATTGGGACATGGAGAAAATCCAAGTGTAAGTTTCATGTTTAGTATGTTCTTAAATTAACTTTTGCTCAGCTCAGGAGTTGATGTATCAATAAAATCAGTTCGCGGTTTAAGTGATCAACCGCTTCTTCCATCCGCCACTTTGTTTTATCTCTTTCGCCTACAAAATTGGAAACGGATCTTAACTGGATAAACGGGATGGCTTCCTGCAGGCAAACATAATGCAAAGCGGCGCCTTCCATAGATTCAATCATCACACCATATTTTTCTATAAGTTGCTGCATCCTTGTAGCATCCGAGGTTATTTCATTAATGCTTACACCTCTTACCACAGGCAATTTTATTTTTTCCAGCACCCACCGGTGGGAATTTACCAGCATCTTTCCCGAAAAAGGAAATGTATTCTCTTCTGCCAGGTTAAGATCAAAAATATCTTTGAAGCCGTTATCTTCCTCTACTCCCAGATCCCCCATTACTTCTTCGCTTATAATAACAACAGAACCCGGGGGATAAAAGGGATGCAGGCTGCCGCCAATGCCCGCCTGGATAACGATGCCGGGTTTGCTTTTACCCAGGTGTTTGGTAAGCGCATATGCGGTATTTAATAAACCCGCGCCCGTTATCAGGATGCTGATACTACAGTTTTTTCGGTAATACATTTTTTCGGCGAGATATTCCCTGGTGATTTGAATTTCGCCAGCGGTGGCCGCTGTTAGCAGGATATTCATTATGCAAATGTCTGTATTTCAGTAATGCAATAAGAGCATAATGCGGAGTTTTTACCGGGCATGCCTCCTATATACTAACTTTGCCAAAATTTTTGAAGCTATGGTGTATCTCACCCGTGTGGAACATTTTAATGCGGCCCATAAGTTATTTAATCCTGCCTGGAGCGCACAAAAGAATGAAGATGTATTTGGTAAATGCGCTAATGAGAACTGGCATGGCCATAATTATGAATTATATGTAACCGTTAAGGGGCAGCCCGATCCGGAAACAGGCTTTGTGCTTGATGTTAAAAAACTAAGCGAAATCATTAAAGAACAGGTGTTGGAAAAATTAGATCATCTTAACCTGAACGTGGATGTAGACTTTATGGAGGGTAAAATGTGTTCAACCGAAAACCTTGCTATAGCCATATGGGAACAGTTAGAACAATTGCTTCCGGGAAGTGTACAATTGCATTGCGTTAAATTGTATGAAACGCCACGCATATTTGTAGAATACTATGGAAAATAAATGTATATGAATAAAAAAGTAGCGGTATTCCGGAAAGAGCATTTTAATGCAGCCCACCGTTTATATAATGCTAAATGGGATGATGCGACCAATTTCCGGATATTTGGTAAATGCAGTAATCCGCATTATCACGGCCATAATTACGAACTGGAAGTAAAGGTAACGGGAGAACCGCAGGCAGATACGGGATTTGTGATGGATATGAAAGTGCTTTCTGACCTTATTCAGCAATATGTAGTGGAACGTTTCGATCACAAAAATCTGAACCTCGATACCGTTGAATTCAAGCATCTTAATCCCACTGCAGAAAATATTGCAGTGGTGATCTATGATTTGCTGCGGCCTCATGTTAATGAAAAACATGACCTTCAGATAAGGTTATATGAAACACCGCGTAATTTTGTGGAATATCCGGTCTGAGCTTCAGGTTATTTTTGACAGAAATTTTTAAATTAAGATATGGCATATAAAAAGGTTGAGCAATACGATGAGGAATCTACTTCATTATTGACAGAAAATTACAAAAGAACATTGGCGTTATTGGGAGAGAACCCGCAAAGAGAAGGATTGATAAAAACGCCCGAGCGTATGGCAAAAGCCATACAATATCTTACTCAGGGCTATACTATGAACGCTGAGCATATTCTTAATTCTGCTAAGTTTCATGAGCCGATCAGTGAAATGATCATAGTAAAAGATATTGAGGTATACAGCATGTGCGAACATCATATGCTGCCTTTTTTTGGTAAAGCGCACGTTGCCTATATACCCAATGGCTGGATAACCGGACTGAGTAAAATTGCAAGGGTTGTGGATGTGTATGCACGTCGCCTGCAGGTGCAGGAGAGACTGACTACCCAGATTCTGGATGCTATTAAAACCACTCTGCAGCCTTTGGGCGTTGCCGTAGTTATTGAAGCTTCTCATTTATGCATGATGATGAGAGGAGTTCAAAAACAAAATTCCGTAACCACCACATCGGCTTTTTCCGGTGAGTTCGAAAAAAACGAAACCCGCAGTGAATTTATAAGGCTCATTGGATCAGCATTGCATTAATTATGGCGGTGGTATAAAACGCTTTATAAATGCTTCGCCCAATCAACAATTTTCATGAGAAAAGATATCATTTCAATTATCGCAGCATTGTTTTTTTCTGTTTTGGTAAAGGCGCAGCACAATGATGTGTATATGTTTTCTTATTTTAAGCATAATGGAGAAGACGGCTTACACCTTGCATATAGCAACGACGGATACCGGTTTACCGCGCTCAACAATAACGGTTCGTTTTTAAAACCACAAGTGGGTAAAGACAAACTCATGCGCGACCCTTGTATTATACGCGGGGCAAACGGTTTGTTTCACATGGTATGGACCGTAAGTTGGGGCGATAAAGGGATTGGTTATGCTTCATCGCCCGATCTGCTGCATTGGAGTGAACAGCGGTACCTTCCTGTAATGCAGCACGAACCCGGCGTGCTCAATTGCTGGGCGCCGGAAATTACCTATGATGCAAAGAACAGGAAATACATGATTTATTGGGCAAGCACTGTACCCGGTCGTTTTGCGGCAACCGATTCGTCCGGCGATGGAAATTACAATCATCGTATATACTACACAGTTACAAAAGATTTTATTGAGTTTTCCCCATCAAAAATATTATACGATAAAGGGTTTAATGTAATTGACGCTACTGTCGTATATGATAGAAATGAATATATCATGTTTTTGAAAGATGAAACAAAAAGACCGGTACCACAAAAAAGCATTCGTGTTGCCCGCAGTAAAAAGATCTGCTCGGAATATGGTGTACCTTCAAAGCCCATTACCGGAAATTATTGGGCAGAAGGTCCAACCGCTCTCAAAATCAGAGGGCAATGGTTCGTATATTTTGATAAGTATACCGATCACCGGTATGGAGCTGTGGTTTCAGATAACCTGGAGAATTGGACGGATATTTCCGATAGAATATCTTTTCCGGAAGGTGCGAGGCATGGAACGGTATTTACCATTACCCAAAAGGAATTCGAATCTTTTTTTGGCAGGTAATTTACAAAGCCAAACGCCCGATAAGTTCCGTATAGTTTACAAAATCCCTTTATTTTTGGAAGGTCAAACCCGTAGAATTATTGCCGGTATGCCGGTTAAAAACTATAAAATATTTACCAATGAAGCACGCTTATGTATTTCCGGGCCAGGGATCGCAGTTTGCAGGAATGGGAAAGGAATTATACGAAACAAACGCCAATGCAAAAGCATTATTTGAAAGCGCCAACGATATAGCCGGTTTCCGCATTTCAGATATCATGTTCAATGGCGCCGATGAAGACCTGAAACAAACCAAAGTAACACAGCCTGCTGTATTTCTGCATTCGGTTGTACTGTTTAAAACATTAGGAAACGTTAGTCCGGGTATGGTAGCCGGTCATTCCCTGGGGGAGTTTTCGGCATTGGTGGCCAATAAAACACTGGCATTTGAAGACGCGTTGAAGCTGGTTATTGTTCGGGCGCAGGCCATGCAAAAAGCATGTGAATTACAGCCTTCGGCAATGGCAGCTGTGTTGGCCTTAGCCGATGCCAAAGTGGAGGAAGTATGTGCCCTTGTACAGCAGGAGACCGGCGAAATTGTTGTGCCGGCCAATTACAACTGCCCCGGGCAGGTGGTAATAAGCGGATCGGTGAAAGGAATTGAAATAGCCTGCCAGCGCATGAAAGAAGCGGGCGCCAAAAGGGCCCTGCCGCTGCCCGTTGGTGGTGCATTCCATTCCCCCTTAATGGAGCCGGCTAAAGCGGAACTTGCCGCGGCTGTTGAGGCTACGGTTTTTAATAACCCCTCCTGCCCCGTATACCAGAACGTAACCGGTTTACCGGTAACAGACCCTGCAGTAATTAAAAAGAATCTCGTAGATCAGTTAACAGGTGCCGTGCGATGGACGCAAACCATACAACGCATGATAGCTGATGGCGCCACGGAATTTACAGAAGTGGGACCAGGTAAAGTATTGCAGGGTCTGATTGTAAAAATTGACAAAGCGGCGGTGGTGAATGGAGAAAGTTAGCCTGGAAGATCATAAACGCTCATTTGCACTGTTAGCTTAAGTATTGAATTAAAGCAACGGATTTTTCGCTTCATGGGCATGGTGTTATATAAAAAAGTAAAGATGTCTGAATAAAAGTCTTTTGCCATTAACAGATTTTCCCCGTATTACGCAATCATGCTCCATACCACTTTCTGGTCGGTGAGACACCGGCCGGTAGCGGGTTCTACAGGCGGGTGTCACCACCCGCCTGCGAAAATTTGAAATGCGGACTATGCGCGCCATTCGGCCCTGATCATCAGATATTCCTTACTTTTAAGCGCACAATCACCTTTTGATCTTACAAAAAAATTAAGCGTTTTCAAATGAACCTACTTGAACGTTTTGCATCCGTTACCACATTTGTATTTGATATGGACGGCGTGTTAACCGATGGCAGTATATGGGTGTTCCCCGGCGATGAGCATATTCGCCGAATGGACATGAAAGACGGATACGCACTTCAACTGGCAGTGAAAAAAGGCTATAGGATAGCAGTCATTACCGGTTCGCATTCTCTGCCCATGCAGGAAAGACTGGCAACCCTGGGCATTACTGATGTATTTCAACGGGTGCAACATAAAAAAAATCAACTGGATACTTATATCACACAGCACAGCCTTAACAAAGATGAAGTATTGTATATGGGAGATGATTTTCCGGATTACGAAGTAATGCAAGCCGCCGGAATAGCCTGCTGCCCTGCTGATGCCGTTACAGAAATTAAAACAATTGCGCACTACATTTCTCCCCGGAACGGCGGTAAAGGCTGCGTGAGAGATGTGATAGAAAAAGTATTAAAAATTAACGGGCATTGGGTAACGGATACTACAGTGAGGAGTATGTGATTGGAGATTGGAGATCCGCCACGGCGGACTGGTTTAAAATTTGAGATTGGATTTCGCTTCGGATTTAGGATTTTATGCTTCGGATTTGTATTCTTTTGGTTCTTGTGATTTGTTTCCTGGTACTTTGCATTTCCCCCGGATTTCGGATTTTTTGTCTTCGGATGGTTATCTCTCATCTTTTTTTCCTCCGAATTTCTTATAATTTGTCTTGTGTTTCATGAAATGGCAAGGTTTATTCAATTGCTGAAATGGAAGAACCTATGCCCGGCATTGCCATTAGCGCCGTCTCTCGCCGCCGACGGGGAGAGGGAAAGAGGGTGAGGGGCTTCGGACTTAATTTACATATCTTAGCAACTTAATAAAATTGCCGTTGCCATGGCCGCACGTACAGACCTGTTTACCAGTCCTGATTATTTACAATTGGACGATCTGCTTACCGAAGAACAAAAGCTGATCCGTGAAAGTGTGAGAACTTACGTTAAAAAAGAAATCTCCCCTATTATTGAAGATTATGCTCAAAAAGCAAGTTTCCCGGCGCATATTGTAAAGCAATTGGGTGACCTGGGTTGTTATGGCCCAACCATTCCCGCTGCTTATGGTGGTGGCGGTCTCGACTATATCAGCTACGGACTGATGATGCAGGAACTGGAAAGAGGCGACAGTGGTGTGCGTTCTACCGCTTCGGTACAGGGCAGCCTGGTTATGTTTCCCATTTATGAATACGGAAGCGAGGCGCAGCGACAAAAATATTTGCCCAAATTAGGCAGTGGTGAGTGGCTGGGATGCTTTGGTTTAACGGAACCCGATCATGGTTCCGATCCTGCCGGTATGCTCACCCGTTTTACCGATGGCGGCGATCATGTTGTATTAAACGGGGCTAAAATGTGGATCAGCAATGCACCCTATGCTCAGGTAGCCGTGGTGTGGGCAAAAGACGAAAATGACGATGTTCGCGGCCTCATTGTGGAAAGAGGAATGGATGGTTTTAACACGCCCACTACCCACGGCAAATGGAGCCTGCGGGCGTCTGCTACAGGCGAACTGGTTTTCGACAATGTAAAAGTGCCTAAAGAAAACATCCTGCCCAATGCAAAAGGATTAAAAAGTCCACTGGGTTGTTTAACGAAAGCACGGTTTGGCATTGCATGGGGAACAATTGGCGCAGCAATGGATTGTTACGATACAGCATTAAGATATGCTAAGGAAAGAATTCAGTTTGACCGCCCGATCGGTGGTTTTCAGTTGCAGCAAAAAAAACTGGCCGAAATGATCACGGAGATCACCAAAGCGCAATTGCTGAACTGGCGGGTAGCGGTTTTAATGAATGAAAGAAAAGCAACACCCCAGCAGGTGAGTATGGCCAAACGCAACGGCTGCGAAGTGGCTGCCAATATATGCCGCGATGCCCGGCAAATGCTGGGCGGCATGGGTATTACGGGCGAATACTCCGTAATGCGCCATATGATGAACCTTGAAAGTGTGATCACTTATGAAGGAACACACGACATACATTTACTGATAACAGGGTTGGATATTACAGGTTTAAATGCCTTTAAGTGAAATCAAACATTATGAAAATTTTTCTCCTGGGCTTTATGGGAACGGGCAAAACCCACTGGGGACGGCTTTGGGCAGCACAACAAAACCTGCGCTTTTTTGATTTAGACACCGAGATAGAAAAGCATACCGGCTTAACCATTCCCCAAATATTTGAACAACACGGCGAAGATTATTTCCGGGAACAGGAGCGGGAAAGACTTCATAGTTTTGAAAAAGAAGATGAATTCATTCTTTCCACAGGCGGAGGCACACCTTGTTTCTACAACAATATGCAATGGATGAACGAAAACGGATTGACCATATATTTAGTTACGCCATTAGCCGTATTGAAAGAAAGATTATTAAAAGAAAAAATGCACCGCCCCCTGATCAAACGTTTGGATGAGCGGGGCATTGAACATTTTATTGAGAACAGCATCCAGAAAAGAAAGGCATATTATAACGAGGCCCATATAATATTGCCAACAGAATCCATTTCAGATATTACCTTTGATGAAATCAAACGGAAACATGTCTAAACGATTTATCCAGTATTCCGCCATCCTTGGAGCGCTTAGTGTTGCTTTGGGTGCATTTGGAGCACATGCTCTGAAAAAAATAGTGGAAGCTGATGCTGTAGCAACTTTTGAAACCGGCGTGAGATACCAGTTCTATCATACTTTCGCTTTACTGGCCATAGGCATTCTGTACAGAAGAATGCCTACAAAGATTATGGAATGGGCAGGTATCCTTTTTATTTCAGGAATTGTTTTATTCAGCGGCTCCCTATACCTGTTAACTTACTTAAACGCCACCGAAACAGTTGGACTTAAAGGTGTGGGCGCCATTACTCCATTGGGCGGACTTTGTTTTATTGCGGGCTGGATATGCCTGTTTATCCAAAGTTTAAAACCCAACATTCACCGCGAAAGAAGTAAAGCGCCGGATGCGTAACAGGTGGTTATGTGTTATGTGTTTCAGGTTACAAGGACAGCTGCCGGACTGTGACTTATAACCTGCACCCCGTACCCTGCAACCTGTCCCCTGCAACTTGTAACCTGCACCCTGCAACTTGTAACCTGTACCCTGCAACTTGTAACCTGTACCCTGCAACTTG
>ERZ778018.730-NODE-730-length-41017-cov-10.591988_pt1 | contig 41017 bp, 29 predicted proteins | sample MGYA00375748_ERZ778018 | MGnify/ENA primary metagenome ERZ778018 (study PRJEB29350, sample SAMN05509839) | bioreactor metagenome | biome: bioreactor; material: wastewater | place: South Africa: University of Cape Town | collected 2014-04-22 ... | reverse complement strand
CCGCCGATCCCGATTGGAAAGCGCCACGAAGCCTCAGCGGCGGGCCGCTCTTGATCTCCGCCTACACGGTCTCGGCGACACGCTCGTCACGGTGCGGCACCGAGGCTCTTTCCGGCGCAACGCCGGTCAGCGGCCGGTCGCCCGCCTCGTCGCGGATGCGGGTCGAGAGCCCGAGCCCGTGCATCAATTCGAGGAACGGCAGCGGCGGCAGCTCCTCGACATTGACCATCTTGCGCACGTCCCAGGCGCCATTGGCGACAAGCAGCGCCGCCGCGACCGCCGGCACGCCCGCCGTATACGAGATGCCCTGGCTGCCGACCTCTTCGTAAGCCTGCTTGTGGTCGGCGATGTTGTAGATGAACACCTCGCGCGTCTTGCCGCCCTTGGTGCCGCGCACCAGGTCGCCGATGCAGGTCTTGCCGGTATAGGTCGGGGCGAGCGAGGCCGGATCGGGCAGCACCGCCTTGACGACCTTGAGCGGCACGACCTCGAGCCCTTCGGCCGTCCTGACCGGCTGCTCGGAGAGCAGGCCGAGATTGTTCAGCACCTCGAACACCTTGATGTAGTGATCGCCGAACCCCATCCAGAACCGGATATCCGGCACGTCGAGATTGCGCGCCAGCGAATGGATCTCGTCATGCCCGGTCATATAGGTCGTGCGCTTGCCGACCAGCGGCAGGTCCCATTCCTTGCGGATCTCGAACATCTTGTTCTCGGTCCACTTGCGGTTCTGCCACGACCAGACCTTGCCGGTGAACTCGCGGAAATTGGTCTCCGGATCGAAATTGGTCGCGAAATAGCGGCCATGCTCGCCGGCATTGACGTCGATGATGTCGATTGAGTCGATCTTGTCGAAATAGGCGTCCTTGGCGAGGCGCGCATAGGCGTTGACGACGCCGGGATCGAAGCCGGCGCCGAGAATGGCGGTCACGCCGGCCTTCTCGCATTCCGCCCGGCGCTTCCACTCGTAATTGTCGTACCACGGCGGCGCCTCGCAAATCTTCAGCGGGTCCTCGTGGATCGCGGTGTCGATATAGGCGGCACCGGTGGCGATGCAGGCCGACATCACCGCCATGTTGACGAAGGGCGCGCCGACATTGATCACGATACGGCTGTGGGTGCGCTTGATCAGGTTGATCGTCGCCTGCACGTCGAGCGCGTCGAGCGCATGCGCCTTCAGCACGGCGCCCGCCGGCAAGTGGCCCTTCTCGCGCACCGAGCGCACGATGGCATGGCATTTCGCGACCGTGCGCGAGGCGACGTGGATATCGCCGAACTCGACGGCATGCTGGGCGCATTTATGCGCCACGACCTGGGCGACACCGCCTGCCCCGATGATCAATACGTTTCGCTTCATGTCGCTGCCTTCTTTCTTTTCAGGGGTCCGGGAAGAAAGCCTCAGGAGAGGCTGGCGAGATAATCGTCGTAGGTGAAGCGCCTCACCGGCGTCAGGCGGCCGTCCAGCTCGCGCAGCACGATGGCCGGCATAGCGAGGCCGTTGAACCAGTTCTTCTTCACCATCGTGTAGCCGGCGGCATCCTGGAACGAGATGCGGTCGCCGACGGCGAGCGGCCGCTCGAAGCGGAACTCGCCGAACACGTCGCCGGCGAGGCACGACTTGCCGCACACGAGATAGCTGTGCGCGCCGCGATCCGGCGCGACCTTCGCCGGCTGGCGGTAGATCAGCAGGTCGAGCAGATGCGCTTCGATCGAGCTGTCGACGACGGCGATGTCCTTGCCGTTGAACAGCGTGTCGAGCACGCTGACCTCGAGCGAGGCGGCACCGGTAATGGCGGCCTCGCCCGGCTCGAGATAGATCTGCACGCCGTAGCGCTGCGAGAAGTCCTTGAGCCGCGCGCAGAACGCCGCGACCGGATAACCCGCGCCGGTGAAATGGATGCCGCCGCCGAGGCTGAGCCAATCGACCTTGGCGATCAGCGCGCCGAATTTCGCCTCGATCTCGTCGAGCATGCGCTCGAACAGCGCGAAATCGCCATTCTCGCAATTGTTATGGATCATGAACCCGTCGATGCGGTCGATCACCGCCTCGACCCTGGCGGCGTCCCATTCGCCGAGCCGGCTGTGCGGGCGCGCCGGATCGGCGAGATCGAACGAGGACGAGCTGACGCCGGGATTGAGGCGCAGGCCCCGGCCGAGCCCGGCCGTCTCGGCGCCGAACCGGTCAAGCTGGCCGATCGAGTTGAAGATGATCTTGTCGGCATGGGCCACCGTCTCGGCGATCTCATGCCCGGCATAGGCGACGCTATAGGCATGGGTCTCGCCGCCGAATTTTTCGCGGCCGAGCCTGACCTCGTTCAAGGATGAGGAGGTCGTGCCATCCATATGCTGGCGCATCAGGTCGAACACCGACCAGGTCGCGAAACATTTCAGCGCCAGCAGCACCTTGGCGCCGGACTGCGCACGCACCGTGTCGATGACGCGCAGGTTGCGCAGCAGCGCGCTCTTGTCGATGAGATAATATGGCGTCTGGATCATTCGGCGGCTTCACCTGTCATGGTGCGGATCGGCGCCCGGTACGGCCGGGGGCCGGCCTGCGCGCGCAAGGAAGGGCAAGGCTGAACGCAGTCCGGCCCGGCCCGGGCAAGCCGCTTCGCCGCTCACCCCGACCATGCCGATGCATGCCGGAGGCCCGGAGAAAACAAGCGGCTGGAGCGCCTAGGAGAGGACGGACGCCGCCAGGGCTCCGTCGCGGGATAGCCGCGCTTGCGCGCTATTGCCTCGCCGCCGGTGCGCCATGCCGCGCAAGGCGGCAAGGACCGTGAAACCGATGCGCCAGCGACCACGCCGGAACATGAGATGAAATCGCGTCGCATGCGCCGTGGCGGCGTATGGGACGAAGAGTTCTTCCTTTTGGGCGGCGTTCAGTACAACTGAGCCCATCCCCAATTGGAAGAGGGCGTCGCGAGACAAGGCGTCCTCCCCAACCAGCAGATGAAGCCTGTCACAGGCAACCACACTATCATATATCTCACGCAGAGAATATTTCAATGATTTTTGCGGCCGGCCATTTTCAACCTGCCATTAGCGAAGGATTTTCAATCGACTTATGATCGCGATACATTTCTCAAAAAGCAGAAGTAAAGCCTAGATATGAAACAAAATTCAAAGATATACGCTCAAAATCTGATAGATATCACCATATAACTTACTTAAAGACACATTGTCTTATCGATAATTTCCTCAGCGATTGCTCTCGACCGGCCTTGGCGGCGGCGCAACGGCATCCTCGCGCTGGAACTCGAACAGCTTGCGCAGGAAGCCCGGCGCCAGCGCCGAAAGCGGGCTGATTTTCAGGACCGGCGCGCTCGCCTTGCCGCTGATCTGGAAGCTGACCGCGAACAGGCCCTCATGCTCGCCGCCGCCGAGCAGGCGGCCGAGCAGCGGCACCTGGGCGAAGAAATTGTTGAGCTGGTAGGCCGGCACGAACGTGCCGGTCAGGTGCACGCGGTCGCGCCCGTAATCCATGGTGCCGCTGACCGAGCCGCCGACCTGCTGCCCCCACATCACCGCATCCTTGAAGGTCAGCCGGTCCGGCTCGCGCACGAATTCGGCGCGCAGCCTGGCGAAGGGCACGTCGGCCGCGGCGGGCGTCGCCCCGGTGACGTCACCGGCGCTCGCCATGGCGTTCGGCCGGCCGGACGCCATGCCGCGCAGCGCCGGTTCGTCATGCAAGGCGAAGTCACGCACGCTCATCAGGCCGTTCTGACGGTCGAGCGCGCCGGAAAGCTGCAATTGCAGGTGCCCGCCGCGCATGCGCGGGTAGATGTCGAGAAACCGCAGCAGGCCGCCGGCATCGTCGCTGCTCACGCTCAACACGCCGCCGCTCGCGCTCGGCTGGTTCAATGCGCCGCGCACATCCTTGCCGTTGAGCTTGGCGGAAAACGTGAGGCGGCGCAGGTTCGCGCCGTCGCTGGCGAGCCGCAACTCGGCATTCGACATCGCCTCGCCATTGTAGCCGGACAGGATCGCGACCTTGAGGTCGATCTCGCTGTCATTGCCCTTGCCCGCGCGCGCCTTGCCGTCATGGCTGTCATTCGCCGCGCCGAGGCTTGCCTTCAACAGGCTGCGGGCATCGAGCGAATTGCCGCGCACCGTGGTCTTGTAGCCGCCCGCGGTCTTGTCGACTTCGACCTTGAGACTGTCGCCAGGCGACAGCTTGAACGTGTCGAGCCTGGCATTGCGCAGGGCGCCGTCGCGGTCGAGGCCGATCAGCCCCTTGATCTGCGCCGGGCCGGCATCGAGGCTGAAATCCTCGAAGCGCGTGCCGTCCTTGGCCGGCTTGTAGACGAAGCTTGCCTTGGCCGGCTTGCCGGCGGGCTTGCTCCAGCCCGGCACCAGCCCGTCGACCGCCGCCTTGGTCAGGTCGAGGGTCACGGTGGTCTGGTCACCCGGGCCGAGTTGCTGCACCGGCGCCTTGGCCGTGACGAGGATCGGTCCCTTGATGCCCGATTGCGGGCCGAAGCCACGCTTGGCGCGCAGCGCGTCGTCGGCGGTGAACTGCACCGAAACCTCGCCGCTCTGCCCGCTCGCCTGGCGGAGCGACAGGCTGGCCTGCGTGCCGAAGATGCGCCCCTCCCCCTTGGCCGTCGTGATCTTGCCATCGTTCGACACAGTCAGGTTCGCCGCCTCGAGCCGCTCGTCGCCAAACGCCTTCTCGAGGCTGAAATTCGTCAGGTGCCCCTGCACGACCGAAGTCACGTCGCCGCGTTTCAGCTTGGCGATCAGCGGCAACTGGAGCGTGACATGGGCATCGACATTGCCCTTGACGTCGGACGGGTCGAGCAACTGCCCGGTGCTCGGCCGCAGCGGCGGTTGCGCCAGCAGGTCGGCCGCCGCATCGGCGCTGCCCTTGAGCCGGAAATCGGCCTGCGCCATCGGCGGCTTGCGCGTCGTGTCGGGCACTGAAAAGCTGCCCTCGCTGATCGCCAGGCTGCGGCCGCCGCCAAGATCGAGCGCCGCACCGCTGAGGTTGACCGTGGCGCTGCTCCCCATGAAGAAGCCGCTGATCTCGGCATGGGTCAGCGGCGGCAGGCCGGCGACCACGCTCAGCGTCGCATCGGAAATCCTGAAATCGCCGCGCACGCTGTCATTGGCCAGCGGCCGGTCGTTGAGCACGTCGTGGAAGACTTTCGCATTGAAGAACGAGGTGATCTTCAACGAGTCCAGCGTGCCGGAGGACAGGTTGTCGAGCAGATGCGTGCGCACCGGCGGCGACAGGATCGCCGGCCAGATGCGCAGCGCCTGCCGCACCGGAACATGTTCCGCATCCAGCCCCCAGTCGAGCGTCGGCCCCTCCGGCGTCTCGCTGAGCACGAGCCGGCCATTGACCGCATAGCCCTCGCCGGCAATGGAAATCACCGGCAGAGAAAGCTGACGCCGGTTGGCATCGAGCGTGCCCTCCACCCGCACCGGCGGCAGCGCGAGCGGCTCTTCCTTGGGCGAAAGCGCGGCGAGCCTGCCGCCATCCGAGCGCAGCGCGACCGCGAAACGGCCCGGCACGGCGGCATCCGGCACCAATTCACCGGAGAGATCGCCATGGTTGCCGCCCGATACCAGGCGAAGCCTGTCGACATGGATCGCCCCGCTCTCGGAGTTCCAGCCAAGCGCGATGCTGGATTGATCGAGGTCGATCATGCCCTCGGGCGTGCCGTCAACCGAGAAACGCAGCGGGCCGAGATTGGCGCTGGCGGTGATCACGGCCTTGCTGCGCGTCGCATCGAGCGTCGCTTCCGCATGCAGGGACACGGTCGGATCGGCGGCCGGCGCGATGGCCGGCAGTCCGGCGAGCGTCGCGGCATCCGAGAGCGCCAGACCGCTCGCGGTGACGCTGGTGCGGTAGGCGTTGTCGCCGCGCCGGCTGGCAAATGCGATGGTCAGCGGACCGCGCGGGCCGGAGCCGGTCACCGTCAGCATGCGCGCCTCCGGACCATCACGCCGTTCGCTCACCTGCACGTTGTCATAGGTCAACGCGCGCCCGTTACCGAGATGGCGCACGATCAGCCGGCTGTCGGTAACGCTGACGCCCTGCAATTGGTCGAGGAAGCCGTTCTCGGCGAAGGCGTTCTCGAACTCGGCGAGCGCGCGCACGATCGCCGCGCTGCGCGCCGCGACCGGAACGCCGCCGTCAGGCCCCGGCGCCGGCGTCTGCACGCCTTCGATGGTGGTGTCGACAGGATCGAGTGGCTGGTTGGCCGAATCGCCGGCCGCAAAGGCGACGCTGCCATCGGGATGGATATCGAGCCTGAGATCGAGCCGGGAAATCGCCAGCCGCTTCGGCGCCAGCCGCAGCGAGAGCAGAGACAGAGGATCGAACACCACGGACGCCGCCGGCGTGCTCATCACCACCCGCCCCTCGACGTCGCGGACCGTCATGTTGTCGAGCCGCGCCGCCGGCGCCCCATCGACCAGGCCGAGCCGGATGCCGGCCACCGAAACCGCATGCTGGCCGCCAAACGAGGCCTGCAGATCCGCGACGACGCGCTGGCGCAGGAAATCGACCTGGATGGGGCCGAAATACAGCAACGCCACCAGCCCGAGCACGAACACCGCGCCGAGCGACATCAGGCCGCCGCAGACGAACAGCGCATGGCGCCCGATACGGGCAGGAATGGCGCGGCGCGCGCCGCAGAACAGACGCACCAGCCCATCGTGCTGCGGCAAGGCCCCGATGTCGCGGCTGGAGTGGTCCGGACCCTGCCGGTGGTGGCGTCTGCCTCTCAAAACGGCCAAGAACTTTCAAATTGCCAGGGTCGAGGAGAGCGCTGATCCAGACAGCTTCGCGTTCCCTCGCGACTCGCGTCATTTCCTATAGCATCATGCCTCATGACCACGATGATTCCGGGTCGATTTGGCCCGAAACGCCAATCATGATCAATCCCCATCGTTTCAGGCCAAATCGCCAGCCTGCTCAAGGGAAGCACAGATGAACGATCCTCTTACACTTGGCGCGCTTGCGCCCGATTTCGAGCTGCCGGCCGACGATGGCCGCCCGATCCGGCTGTCCACGCTGAGAGGCCGCAAGATCGTGCTGTATTTCTATCCCCGGGACGATACCAGCGGCTGTACGCGCGAGGCGATCGACTTCAACGGCCTCCGGCGCGACTTCGCCAACATCGGCGCCGATATCTTCGGCATTTCCGCCGATAGTGTGGCAAGCCACCAGAAATTCAGAAAAAAGCACGGGCTCGACTTCCCGCTGCTGGCCGACGAACAGCACAAGGCCCTGGCGCTTTACGGCGTCTGGGTCGAAAAGAGCATGTATGGCCGCAAATACATGGGAATAGAACGCACCACTGTGCTGATCGACGCCGCCGGCCTCATTCGCCACGTCTGGCCGAAGGTCAAGGTCGCCGGCCACGCCGCCGAGGTGCTGGCGGCGGCAACGCGGCTCTGAAGATTAACGTCGCGCCTCTCGCGTCGGGATGGGCCGGTCAAGCCGGCCCATGACGGTGGAGACGGAAGCGCCGACATTTCAGCCGTCATCGGCCGGCTTGACCGGCCGATCCCGATTGGAAGCGCGCCACGGTTGTCGCCGGGTGCCGGGTCAAGCAGGCACAAGACCGTCGCCACGCCCCGCCGCCTTCGCCCCTCTGCCGCAAGGGGAGCCGCCTTTGCGAAACGTTAACCCTAATGCCTTGTAATCCTTCCCACTGGTCGAGCGATGTCGTGCTCGTCGTCCCGTGGTACCGCAATGCCGTATCGTGCGCCTCGTCCCCAACCGCTGGCCAACTCGCAGGCGAAACTCGCGCTGCTGATCAACCGGCACGGACAGGTGCGCACCATCGAGATCAGGCCGGCGCTCGCCATTGCCGGCGGCCTCGCCGGCGGACTGCTCGTTTCGTGGCTGATGGTTGCCTCGCTCTACGCCGTGTTCAAGGACGATCTGCTCGCGCGCTTCTTCAACCAGCAGACGCAAATGCAATTCGGCTACGAGGACCGCATCGCCAGCCTGCGCGGCCAGATCGACAAGCTCGCCAGCCGCGGCCTGCTCAACCAGGACAGCGTGGAAGCCAAGATCGACCAGTTGCTCGCACGGCAGGTGAAGCTGGAGGCGCGCCAGACCATGATCGCGCCGCTGGCCGAGAAAGCCGGCATCGTGCCCGCGCCGCCGCCGCCCGCCGCCATGGTGCCGTTGGCGCCGACCCTGCCCGGCCTCAATGCCTACGCGCCGCTCGGGCTCGGCGCCAAGCCCCGGCCGTTGCCGCAGGACGCGGCCGAGCAGCCGCCGGCCAACCCCGCGCCATCAGGCACCGGCCTGCGCATGAGCGTGCTGCCGAGCCATATGCAGGCGACCGTGGCGCGCATCGGCCAGGCGCTGGACGAGACCGAAGACAGCCAGGATCGCGCGCTCGACCGGCTCGAGAAAACCACCAGCGGCCGCATCGCCGAGGCGAAGCAACTGATTGCCGCCATTGGCCTGCCGGTCTCGCGCTTCGATGGCGAGGCCGAGCACGACGAGGATGACAAGGATGTCGGCGGGCCTTACGTGCCCCTGCCGCCCGGCGCACGCTTCGAGGAGCGGCTCGGCCAGATCCAGGCGAGGTTGAAGGAGGCCGGATTGCTGTACGATGCGGTGTCCCGCCTGCCCCTGATGCGGCCGATGCCGGCCGGCCACCGCATCACCAGCCCGTTCGGCAGCCGTCCGGACCCGTTCTTCCATCGCTACGCCATGCATACCGGCACCGACTTCCGCGCCCGCGCCGGCACGCCGGTGCCAGCTACCGCACCGGGCGTCGTGACGGTCGCCGCCTATACCGGCGGCTACGGCAACATGGTCGAGGTCGACCACGGCAACGGCATCGTCACCCGATACGGCCATATGGCGGAAATCAGCGTCGCCGTCGGCGACAAGCTCCGCAAGGGCGATATTGTCGGCCGCGTCGGCTCGACCGGCCGCTCGACCGGGCCGCATCTGCACTACGAGGTGCGGGTCGATGGCGAGCCGGTCGATCCGATGCGCTTCATCAAGCCCGGCGCGCTGCTGGCGAGCCGCTGAAGACAGGAAAACCTGCGAGGCGACAGGCCGGGCATTCAATCCCCTGCACCACCTCATGTCGAGCTTGTCGAAACACGCTCCAGCCAGCGTGTTCTGGACCATCCTTCGACAGGCTCAGGATGAGGCGGGGAAGTTGGAGAGGGAAGCCGAGCAACCGCCTTCGCCCCCACTCAATCGATATCGTCGATCACGTCCTCGCCGCCCTGGATGCGCTTCTCCAGCGCCGCCTCGATGAACGGGTCGAGGCCGCCATCGAGCACCTCGCTCGGGCTCGACGAGGTCTTGCCGGTGCGCAGGTCCTTCACGAGCTGGTAGGGCTGCAGCACATAGGAACGGATCTGGTGGCCCCAGCCGACATCGGTCTTGGCGGCCTGTTCGGCGGCGGCCGCCTCCTCGCGGATCTTCAGCTCGCGCTCGTAGAGCTTGGCGCGCAGCATCTTCCACGCGGCGTCGCGGTTCTTGTGCTGCGAGCGGTCGCCTTGCGACACCACCATGATGTTGGTCGGAATATGCACCAGCCGCACGGCGGATTCGGTCTTGTTGACGTGCTGGCCGCCGGCGCCGCCCGAACGCATCACGTCGGTGCGCACATCGGACGGATCGATATCGACGACGATCGTGTCGTCGATCACCGGATAGACCGTGACGCTGGCGAAGCTGGTATGGCGGCGCGCGTTCGAATCGAACGGCGAGATGCGCACCAGCCGGTGCACGCCGGCCTCGGTCTTGAGCCAGCCATAGGCGTTCTTGCCCTTGACCTGCAGCGTGGCGCCCTTGATGCCGGCCTCGTCGCCATCGGCAAGGTCGACGACCTCGACCTTGAAGCCGCGCCGCTCGGCCCAGCGCGAATACATGCGCATCAGCATCTGGGTCCAGTCCTGGCTCTCCGTGCCGCCCGCGCCCGAATGCACCTCGAGATAGGTATCGTTGCCATCGGCCTCGCCGGAGAGCAGCGCCTCGACCTGCAGCGTCGCGGTCTCCTTCTCGAGCTGGCGCAGCATCTCCTCGCCCTCGGCGATGGTGGCGGCATCTTCCTCCGCCTCGCCGAGCTCGATCAGGGTCAGCGCATCCTCGAGCCCGCTCTCGAGGCGCTTGATGCCGGCGATACGATCCTCCAGCCCGGTGCGCTCACGCATCAGCTTCTGCGCCGCCGCCGCATCGTCCCACAGCGTCGGATCCTCGGCGAGATTGTTCAGTTCGGCGAGGCGTTTCTGGGCGCGATCCCAGTCAAAGATGCCTCCTCAGCAGCCCGACAGACTGCTTGATCGCTTCGGTGAGCGCCTCGGTTTCAGCACGCATGGGGGTGGGTATGCCTTTCGGGGGGAGTAGCGAATAGGGGGTAGCGAGTAGCGAATGGAGCTGGAAAGCGGCCAGGGGCATGAACCGTGCCCCTCTATTCGCTACTCCCTATTCGCTATTCGCCCCGGTTAGTAAAGCCCGCCGGTGCCCGAGGTCACGGCCTTGTCGGATTCCGCGCCGCTCGCGCCGGCGCCGCCATAGTTGAAGCTTTCAGGCGGCGCGGTGCCCGGCTTGAATGCCTCGAGGATGGCGCCCTCGTCGCCCGGACCGGCGCGCAGGCCGGTCGCCTTGCTGACGCGGATCAGCTTCATGTCCGGCGGGATGCGGAACTTGCTGTCGGGCTTGCCGGCAAGCGCGAGCTTCATGAACTCCTTGAAGATCGGCGCCGCCCAGGTCGAGGCCTGCGCCGATTTTCCGGTGCCGAGCGGGCGCGGCTTGTCGTAGCCGATATAGACCCCGACCGCGAGGTCCGGCGAGTAGCCCACGAACCACAGGTCGTTCGGCCCGTTGGTCGTGCCGGTCTTGCCGGCCAGCGTCTTGCCGAGATCACGGATGCTGGCGCCGGTGCCGTACTGGATCACGCCCTCCATGATCGAGGTGATCTGGTAGGCGGTCATCGGGTCGATGACCTGCTCGCGGTCGTCGACCAGCTTGGGCTCGTCCTGGTTCTTCCACTCCTCGGCCTGGCAGCCGATGCATTTGCGTTCTTCGTGCTTGAAGATCGTCGTGCCCCAGCGATCCTGGATGCGGTCGATCAGTGTCGGACGGATGCGCTTGCCGCCATTGTCGAGCATGGCATAGGCCGCCGTCAGCCGCAGCACGGTGGTTTCGCCGGCGCCGAGCGACATCGACAGATAGGGCGCGAGATCGTCGTAAATGCCGAAGCGCTTGGCATATTCGGCGATCAGCGGCATGCCGACATCGCGCGCGAGGCGCACCGTCATCTGGTTCTTGGAATAGACCACGCCGTAGCGCAGCGTCTTGGGGCCGTGCGACTTGAAGTCGAAATTATCCGGCCGCCACATGCCCTGCCCGCCGCCCTGATCGATCTCGATCGGCTCGTCCATGACGATGCTGGAGGGGGTGTAGCCGTTATCGAGCGCCGTCGCGTAGACGAAGGGCTTGAAGGCGGAACCGGGCTGGCGCATTGCCTGCGTCGCCCGGTTGAACTCGGACATGTCGTAGCTGAAGCCGCCGATCATCGCCAGAACGCGGCCGGTATAGGGCTCGATCGCCACGATGGCGCCGGAGACCTCGGGGATCTGCCGCAACCGGTAGATGCCGGGCTTGCCCTCGACCGGCTCGACATAGATCACGTCGCCGGCCGAAAGCGTCGCGGCAACGTTCTTCTTCACCAGCCGGCCGCCGTCCTGCACGGTGATCGTGCCGGTTTCGCGCTGCTTGCTGAGCGCGCCGGACGGCTCGCGCGGCGGTTGCAGGCCGATCTCGGCCGATGTCGCACTGGCATTGAGCACGACGGCCAGACGCCATGGCTTTATGTCGTTATAAGCCTTCTCCTCGCCGAGGATCTGGCCCCAGTCGGAGGTCGGCGGGATTTTCTTGATCGCGCCGCGCCAGCCATGCGCCTCGTCGAAGCGGACCAGCCCGTCGGTCAGCGCCTTGCGCGCGATGCGCTGCAGCTTGCGGTCGAGCGTGGTGCGCACAGACAGCCCGCTCTCGTACAGTTTCTTGTAGCCGTAGCGGTCGGCCAACTCGCGCCGCACCTCCTCCGCGAAGAACCCGGCCGACAGCGTGTCGGGAGACACGGTGCGCAACGTGACGGTCAGCGGCTCGGCCTTGGCCGCATCGCCGGCCTTGCGATCGACATAGCCGTTCTCGACCATGCGATCGATCACCCAGTTGCGCCGCGTCACGGCGGCCTCGTGCTGGGAAAACGGGTTGTAGTTGTTCGGGGCTTTCGGCAGCGCGGCGAGATAGGCGGCCTGCGCCAGCGTCAACTCGTTGACCGAGCGGCCGAAATAATTCAGCGCCGCGGCGGCGACGCCGTAATTGCCGAGGCCAAGGTAAATCTCGTTGAGGTAGAGTTCGAGGATCTTGTCCTTCGAGAAGGTCGACTCGATCCGCAGCGCCAGCAGCGCTTCCTTGATCTTGCGCTCGAGCGTCTGCTCGTTGGTGAGCAGGAAGTTCTTGGCGACCTGCTGGGTGATGGTGGAGGCACCCTGCTGCCGGCTGCTCGATCCGCCGCGGAAGTTGTTGACGACCGCGCGCGCGATGCCGGTCGGGTCGATGCCGTTATGCTCGTAGAAATTCTTGTCTTCCGCCGAGAGGAAGGCATCGATCAGCAGCTTCGGCACCGTCTGGATCGGCAAATAGAGCCGGCGCTGGGTGGCGTATTCGGCCATCAACGCGCCATCGGCGGCGTGGATGCGCGTCATCACCGGCGGCTCGTAGGCGGCGAGTTGCTGGTGATCCGGCAGGCCTTGCGAATATTTCCAGATGAAGAATCCGGCGACAGCGCCGCCAATCACCACCCCGAAGGCGGCAAGACCGAACACGAATCCGAGAAATCGACCAATGAATCGCATTGTTGTCAGTCAGGCCGCTGCAAGCGCCCCAGGTCCTTGAGGATCATGATGGCTTCGGGCGGGAGCCTCCCGCTTCGTGCATCATTATGATCGATTCCAACAGTTTAGAACAGAAACCGCGTGAACACCGCACCCACGTCCGTATCCCTGCTCCAGCGTCCGCCCGGCGTGCCATGCGGGACGCGGGGCTCGATTACCGCATTGCTTACCATGATTGCGGCGCCACGAACCACCGAACTCGCGTGATGAGCGCACTTTAGCGCGAAACTGTGGCAAAGCCGACATTGTCACAACGGCCCATCCCCGCGCGCGCCCACGTTCGGCCGCCGCGCGCCGGCGGCCTTTTCGCCGAAATAGCCGGTTATGGCGTCGGCGACGGCCTGCGCCGTCGAATCCCGCCATTGATCGGAAATCATCAGCGCCAGATCGTCACGGCTGGAGAGATAGCCGAGTTCCAGCAGCACCGAGGGCACGTCATAGGCGCGCAGCACCCAGAAATTCGCCGAGCGCATCGGGTTCTTGTTGGTGGCGATCGAGCGTTTCAGCGTCTTCACGAGAACGTGCGCGAACTGATTCGACATGTGCCGCGTCTCGCGGCGCGTCAGGTCGAACAGGATATCGGCGACCTCGTTCTTTTCCTCGGGAGCCTCGATCCCGGCGACGAGATCGGCCCGGTTCTCCTTCTCGGCGAGTTGCGCCGTGCGCGCGTCGGAGGCCCGCGCCGCGCTGGTATAGACGGTGGCGCCGCGCACGCCCGCGCCATCGGCGAGCGTATCGGCATGGATCGAGATGAAGAAGCGCGCGCCATGCTCGCGGCTGAACTTCACCCGGTCCGCCAGCGGCAGGAACGTATCGTCGTCACGCGTCATCGCCACGCGCACCTTGCCGGAGGCGGCGAGCTTGTCGCGCAGCGCTAGCCCGAACCGCAGCACGATATCCTTCTCGACCTCATCGCCATTGGCGGCGCCCGGATCGATGCCGCCATGGCCCGGATCGATCACCACCAGCGGCAGGTTCGCCGCCCCGCTGGCGCCCGGCCCATCCGGTTGCGGCGCCCCCTCCGGCCCATCCGTGCCGTGGCCGAGCGTGCGCTGCGTTTCGGCGGCGCGCGCCGCGGTCTCGAAATCGCGCGCCGAGCTTGGCGCCAGCCGCACGATCAGGCGCGTGCCGGCCGGGCCGGGCTCCGTCTTGACCGCTTCCAGTCGGCTGGGGCCGGTCAGGTCGAGCACGATGCGCGAACTGCCTTTCATGAACACGCCGTAGCGATAGCCGGCCACCAGCCCCTCCCCCTTGCCGCCCGTGCCGGCGTCGTTGCCGAACACCACGCCGGGCAGGTCCAGCGTCATGCGGGCCGGGCGCAGCAGCACCCCGGCCGTGACCTCGACCGGGGCGGTCAGGTCGATCAGGATTTCGGTGCCGGCGGCATCGGCCCGGACGGCGACGCCAGTGGCGGCAATGCGCTCGGGCGGCACGGCGGCGGTCTGCGCCGTCGCCGGCTGCAACAGCGCCGGCAGCGCGAGCGCGCACAGCAGCGCCAGCGCATGAACTGCCCTGACAACCTGAAAAGAGGGTACGAATCGTGCCGACATGCCGCTCCGATTCTGGCGTGAATCGTGTTTGCGCTCAATCAGCGCCGTGTCGATGCCGAATGCGGCAAGGGCGTGGCGACGGCGCCGCCAGCGACGGCAAGAGACGAGAACAACAGACAAGGCCATGGCAAAAGACCTGGGCAAAAAGACGCCGCTTTCATCTTGCCAAAGCCCCCCGATCGAGACTAAATGCCGGAAGGCCAGTCTTTTTTGAAGGCGAGTCGGATGCTCGGGCGTTTCCCGCTTCCGCCGTGTTCATCGAAAAAAGCTGTGGAAGTAGCACGACGCAACCTCGCGTCGGCGTCGCACCGCCACAGCCCGCACTGGTCACTCGGGAGTTGCGGCCCGTCCGGAGCAACATGCTCCGCCTGAGGACGATAGGTAATGAGAGCAATCGCCACGGCAATCAGGACACCACAGGCTGCCCGGCGCCTTCGCTCGTTTCTTTCCCGTTTCGTTGGACGTTTCCTTGCCCCAGCCGCGCCAGATCGCGGATGGATGGAATGCGTCCGTTCATTTTCATCACCATGCGCCCACGCACCGGCACCCGAGGCAAGGCTCGCACGCGCGAGCGCCCGCGCTTATGCCGTCGCCTGGCCGCCCGAGAGAGTTCTCAATGCCCAATACGATGCTCATCGATTCATCGCACCCGGAAGAAACCCGGGTCGTGGTGCTGCGCGGTAATCGAGTCGAGGAATTCGACTTCGAATCCGCCGCGCGCAAGCAGCTTCGCGGCAATATCTACCTGGCCAAGGTCACGCGGGTCGAACCGTCGCTCCAGGCCGCCTTCGTCGATTTTGGCGGCAACCGCCACGGCTTCCTCGCCTTCAGCGAGATCCACCCGGATTATTACCAGATCCCCGTCGCCGACCGCGAGGCGCTGCTCGCGGAAGACGCGCGCAGCGCCAGGCGCGGCGAGGAGGAAGAGGAAGAAAGCCACTCGCGCCGCAGCAAGCGCCGCACCCGGCCGCGCCGCAGCGGACGCGCCGCGCGCCGCGACGACGAGAGTGTGAGCGAGGACGCCGCCGCCCTTGAAGCCGCCGGCGAGACCGCCCCTGAAGCCGGCGCGGATGACGCCGATCAAGCCAGCGCCGTTCACGACGATCATGATGCCGATGACAGCCATCATGACGACCATGGCCAGGATGATCATGGTGATGATCACGGCGATGACGATCATGGCCAGCACGACAATGGCGATGACGATCACGGCCATGATGACAACGGCCATGACGATAATGGTCATGACGAGGAAGACCATGTCGAGCAGATCGGCGGCGGCGATGCCCTCGAGGAGATCACCGAGCGCAGCTACCGGCCGCGCCGCCAATACAAGATCCAGGAAGTTATCAAGCGCCGCCAGGTGCTGCTGGTGCAGGTCGTCAAGGAAGAGCGCGGCAACAAGGGCGCGGCGCTGACGACCTATCTCTCGCTCGCCGGCCGCTATTCGGTGCTGATGCCCAACACGGCGCGCGGCGGCGGCATTTCCCGCAAGATCACCAGCTCGGACGACCGCAAGCGCCTGAAGTCCATGGCGCAGGAACTCGAGGTTCCGGAGGGCATGGGCGTCATCCTGCGCACCGCCGGCGCCAGCCGCACCAAGGCCGAGATCAAGCGCGATTTCGAGTATCTGCTGCGCGTGTGGGAAAATGTCCGCGAGCTGACGCTGCAATCCTCGGCGCCGAACCTGGTCTACGAGGAAGGCTCGCTGGTCAAGCGTGCCATCCGCGACCTCTACTCCAAGGATATCGACGAGGTTCATGTCTCGGGCGAGGAAGGCTATCGCGAGGCCAAGGACTTCATGCGCATGCTCATGCCGAGCCATGCCAAGGCGGTGAAGCCGTTCCGCGAGCCGCAGCCGCTCTTCGCCCGTTTCGGCGTCGAAGCCCAGCTCGATGCGATGTTCAATAATGTGGTGACGCTGAAATCCGGCGGCTACATCGTCATGAACCAGACCGAGGCGCTCGTCGCCATCGACGTCAACTCGGGCCGCTCGACGCGCGAGCACAATATCGAGGACACCGCCCTCAAGACCAATCTCGAGGCGGCCGACGAGGTCGCCCGCCAGTTGCGCCTGCGCGATCTCGCCGGCCTGATCGTCATCGACTTCATCGACATGGAGGAGAGCCGCAACAACAAGGCGGTCGAGCGCAAGGTCAAGGATGCGCTCAAGAACGATCGCGCCCGCATCCAGGTCGGCCGCATCTCGCATTTCGGCCTGCTGGAAATGTCGCGCCAGCGCATCCGCACCGGCGTGCTCGAAAGCTCGACCAGCCCGTGCCCGCATTGCAACGGCACCGGCTTCCTGCGTTCCACGCCCTCGCTCGCGCTGCATCTGGTGCGCGCCATCGAGGATACGCTGCTGCGCAACGCCAGCCACGACCTCATCATCCGCACCCGCACCGAGGTCGCCTTCTACGTCCTCAACCACAAGCGCCCGCATCTGCGCGCGCTCGAGGAGCGCTTCGGCGTCATCATCAGCATCCTCGCCGATGATCACCTGAGCGGCGGCCAGTCCTTCGTCGTCGAGCGCGGCGAGCCGGCGGCCGGCCCGACGCCCGAGGCGCTCGCCAAATTGTCGGCCGCCCCGATCATCGAGCCCGAGGAAGACGACGAGGTCGAGGATTTCGAGGAAGCCGAGGACAGCGAGGCCGAGGGCGAGCGTCACGAGGCCCGTGGCGACGACACCAACGGCGACGACCAGAATGGCCGTCGGCGCAAGCGGCGCCGGCGCCGGCGCGGCGGCCGTGGCGAGAACGGTCACGAGGCCGGCCAGGACAACGGTCACGAAAACGGGCATGACCGGCATGAGGATGCCGAACACGCCGGCGACGAGAGCGCCAGCGGCGAGGAAGCCTCCGAATCCGGCCATGACGACGACGAGCACGGCGCCGAGGCCACCGGCGCGCATGAGGATGGCGAAGGCCGTCGCCGCCGCCGGCGCGGCCGTCGCGGCGGTCGCCGCCGGCAGGGCGAAGAGACCGGCAGCGATATCGTGAGCGCGGAGAGCGACGACGCCGCGCCCGTCGAGATGCCGGCCCCGGTCGCACCCGAAGCGGTTGCACCCGAAGCGGTTGCCGCCGGCGCGGCCGAGCCGGAGGCTCCGGTCGAAGCGGCCGCGCCGGCCGAGAAGCCGAAGCGCACCCGGACCCGCAAGCCGAAGGCTGTCGAGGCGGACACCGCAGCCGAGGCCCCCGCGGCCGAGGGCGAGGAAGCCGCCCCCGCGCCGAAGCCGGCCCGCACCCGCCGCAAGGCCACGGCCAAGCCCGTCGCCGAGGAAGTTGCCGCCGCGCCGCAGCCCGAGGCCGAGCCGGCCGTTCAGCCGGAACCGGCTCCGGCACCGGCACCGGCTCCCGTGGCCGCCGAACCGGAGGATAGCGCGCCGGTTCTCGAGGTCTCCGATCCGAACAAGCCGAAGCGCTCCGGCTGGTGGGCCCGCGCCAAGCACGCCATCAGCGGCGACTGAGGCGCTCGTCCCGGCCCTGAACCGGGACAAGCGCCGCCGCATCGTCGCATCGGGATGGCCGGGTCAAGCCCGGCCATGACGGTTGAGGGGGGGGGGGAGGCCCGGCCGGTTGCCAACCCCGCCACCGTCATCGGACGGCTTGACCGGCCGATCCCGATGCGAAGGGCGCCCGCCCTGCCCGCCTCAATTCACCAGGCGCGCATCGAGCGAGATATCAGCCTTGAGCAGCTTCGACACCGGACAGCCGGCCTTGGCCTTGGCGGTCAATTCGTTGAATTGCGCCGCGCTGGCACCGGGGATTTTCGCCGTCAGCGTCAAGTGAACCGCCGTAATGGCAAAACCGTCATCGACCTTGTCGAGCGTCACCTCGGCTGTCGTCTCCATGCGCTCGGCGGTCAGTTGCGCTTCGCCCAGGATCAGCGACAGCGCCATGGTGAAGCAGCCGGCATGGGCTGCCCCGATCAACTCTTCCGGGTTGGTGCCCGGCCTGCCCTCGAAGCGGCTGGCGAATCCGTAAGGGTAGTCCTTGAGCGCGCCGCTTTTCGTCGAAATCGCGCCCTTGCCGTCCTTGAGTCCGCCGCTCCACACGGCTGATCCGGATGCTTTCATGGTCCTGTCCCTTCGCGCGTGTGCCGCCGATCCAGCGCCGGCGCCACTCAGGGACAGACGCAGCGCTTGCGCCTATGGTTCCATCACTGGCCGGCGCGCGGCAGCCATTGGCCGAGCCTGTGCACGGCTTCGGCGATCTCGGCCTCGCTGCCGGCGAAGGACAGGCGGAAATAGCGGTGCCCACGCGCGCGGTCGAAATCGAGCCCCGGCGTGGCGGCGACGCCGGCCTCTTCAAGCATGCGGCGGCAGAACCGCGCGCTGTCATTGGTCAGATGGCCGATATCGATGAAGGCATAGAACGCGCCGTCGATCGGCAGATGGTTGCCGAGGCCGATGCGCGGCAATTCCCTGACGAGCAGGTCACGGTTGCGCTGGTAGCCGGCGCGCACGCCCTCCATCTCCGCGCGGCCCTCGAACGCCGCCTCGGCCGCGACCTGGCTGAGATACGGCACCGAGATGTTGAAATTCTGCGTCAGCCGCTCGACCGGGCGCACCAGCCGCTCGGGCAGCACGAGCCAGCCGACGCGCCAGCCGGTCATGCAGAAATATTTCGAGAACGAGTTGACGATGACCGCATCGTCGCTGAAGCGCAGCGCCGTTTCGGCCGGGTGGTCGTAGGTCAGCCCGTGATAGATCTCGTCCGAGATCAGCCACAGGCCGAGCCGCTCGCAGGTTGCGGCAAGGGCGGCGATCGCCTCAGGCGCCATCACCACGCCGGTCGGATTGCCGGGGCTCATGGCGAGCACCCCATTGAGCGGCTTTTCGGCATGGGCGGCGGCGACCATCTCGCCGCTCAGCGTCCAGCGCGTCGCAGCGCTTGTCTCGATCTCGACGACCTCGATGCCGAGCGCCTGCAGGATGTTGTAATAGGCCGGATAGCCCGGCGTCGCGATCGCCACGCGGTCGCCTGCCTCGAACATCGCAAGAAAGGCGAGCAGGAAGGCGCCCGACGAGCCGGTGGTGACGCAGATGCGCTCTTCCGGCACGCTCACGCCATAGGTTTCGCCGTAATGGCGCGCGATGCGCCGGCGCAGCGACGGAATGCCGAGCGCCTCCGTGTAGCCGACGCGGCCGGCATGCAGGGCCGCCTCGGCTGCGGCCAATGCCGTGCGCGGAGCGGACGCCGCCGGCTGGCCGACCTCCATATGCACGACGTCGCCGCCGGCCTGCTCGATGCGCGCCGCCGCCGACATCACGTCCATGACGATGAAGGGCGAGACGTCGCTTCGCTGTGACGGATTTGGGCTCGGCGGATTCGGCCGCGCCAGATTGTCCCGCTTGCCCGTCACGCCGCCCACCTTCCCGTGCCGCATAACCGCCGCGATCATGCTCCGTTCATGCCCTTGGCCGAATCTGCCGCGATGCGCAAGATGAGCCGGCGGGCATCACGGGCTGAACGCGCCGCGAAAACCGGCTATAGCGGAACAAACCGCATGGCGAGGAGGACAAATGCCAAGGGAGATGCCAAGGGGGATGATAATCGCGACACCCGCCCGGCCAAAGCTTTCGCGGGCCGCGCTGGCGCTCGCCTGCGGTCTCGCCACCGGCCTGGCTCTGGCGAGCACGAGCGCACGGGCGCAGGAGAAGCCGAAGCTGAGCATCGTCCGCGATGCCGAGATCGAGCAGTTGCTGCGCGATTATGCCCGGCCGATCTTCAAGGCCGCCGGCCTCAACGCCACCAGGACGCGCATCGTGCTGATCAACGATCGTGCCTTCAACGCCTTCGTCGTCGATGGCAAGCGCGTGTTCGTCAACACCGGCACGGTAATCGACTCGGCCACGCCGAACGAGGTCATCTGCGTCCTCGCCCATGAGGCCGGCCATATTGCCGATGGTCATCTCGTACGCCGCGCCGAGGTGCTCAACCGGGCGAAATACATCTCGATCATCGGCACGCTGCTTGGCGCGGGTGCGGCGATCGGCGGCGCGCGCAGCGGCCAGGTCAGCGGCAATACCGGCGGCGCTATGACCCTCGGCCCAAGCGTCGCGCAGCGCATGCTGCTCTCCTACCAGCGCGGCGAGGAGCAGGCGGCGGACCGCGCCGGCCTCCGCTTCCTGTCCATGACGCACCAGTCGGCGGCCGGTTTCCTCACCACCTTCAAGCGCTTTTCCGACCAGCAGCTTTTCCTGCGCTCGCGCGTCGATCCTTACCTGCAATCGCATCCGCTCGCACCGGAGCGCATTGCCGGCGTCGAGCGCCTCGCCCGTGAAAGCCCGTATTTCAACAAGAAGGACCCGCCTGCCCTGCAGCAGCGCCACGATCTGGCGCGCGCCAAGCTGATCGGCTTCACCGGCAGCGCCGACGAAATCGCCCGGCGCTATCCGATGCGCGAAACCGGCCTGCCGGCGCAATATGCGCGCGCCATCGCCGCCTATCGCTTCGGGCGCATCGACGACGCGCAGCGCCAGATCGATGCCTTGATCCGGCAACAACCGCGCAACGCCTATTTCTGGGAGCTGAAGGGGCAGTCCCTGCTCGAAAACGCCCGCGCCCAGCAGGCGGTCGCCCCGTTGCGCAAGGCGGTTTCGCTGTCGCGCGGCCAGCCGCTGATCCGCATGCTGCTCGGCCAGGCGCTGCTCTCGGCCGATGCACGCCATGCCGATGAGGCGCTGCGCGAACTCACCGCGGCGCTCCAGGCCGATCCCGACGCGATGGAAGGCTATCGCTTCCTGGCGCAGGCCTATGCCATCAAGGGCAACGAGCCGATGGCGGCGCTGGTCACGGCCAAGGGTTATGCCGAGGCCGGCAACAAGCTTGCCGCCGCGCAGGTCGCCAAGCGGGCGCAGGCCGGCCTGCCCCGCAACAGCCCCGGCTGGCGCCAGGCGGATGACATCATCCACCTCGCCAAGCCGGAAAAAGACTGAAGTCACGCAAAAGTCACAAGACATCGCCTTGGAACTGCCGAAGAATCGGCGTTTGCACAGGCTGAATCCATTGAGGACACCATTCGCATGAAAGCTTTCTTCCTGAGTTCCCTCGTCCTCGCCACGGCGCTGGCCGCCGCCGCGCCCGCCGGCGCGCAGCCGGCCGGCGCGATCAGCCCGGAGCAGAAGGGCCAGATCGAAACCATCGTCCACGACTACCTGCTGAAGAACCCGGAGGTTCTGCGCGAGGCGATGGTCGAACTCGACCGCCGCGACAAGGCGAAGGAAGCCGAGGCGCGCGAGAAGATCACCCTCGACCAGAACGGCCCGCTCTTCACCTCGCCGTACCAGATGGAGATCGGCAACCCGAAGGGCGACGTCACGCTGGTCGAATTTTTCGATTACAATTGCGGCTACTGCAAGAAGGCGCTCAGCGACAACATCAAGCTGCTGGACGGCGACAGGAACCTGCGCATCATCCTCAAGGAATTCCCGGTGCTTGGACCTGGCTCGGTCGAGGCCTCCCGCGTCGCCATGGCGGCACGCACCAGCATGAAGCCGGATCAGGTGCTGCAATTCCACACCCGCCTGCTCGGCTCGCGCGGCCCGGCCAACAAGCAGAAGGCGCTTGAGGTCGCCAAGGAAATCGGCCTCGATCCCGCCGCGCTGGCCAAGCAGATGGACAGCACCGAGGTCAGCACCGGCATCAAGCAGGCGATGACCCTCGCCGACCAGCTCGGCCTGACCGGCACGCCCTCCTTCGTCATCGGCGGCGAAGTGGTCGTCGGCGCCGTCGGCTTCGACGAACTCAAGGAGAAGATCGCCTCGGTGCGCAAATGCGGCAAGGCGACCTGCTCCTGATTCGCAAGGCACCACCTGCCCCCACACCGGCCGACGCCCCCGCCAGCGCCCGATGCTGGCGGATCAGGGCGCTTTGCCAACAGGTTCATGACGGTTTCACGGCAGGATTGCCTTCCCCCGGCGTTGCGATCCGCCTATAAGGGCCGCATTCTCACGGTGTGAAGCTCTTCATGAACGCAAGCTTTGATCCCTTTGGCACTCCCTCGCTCGCGGCCAGTGCAGGCCGCCGGCAGGCCAAGGCATCGGGCAGGCGTTTTCAGGCAGGCGTCATCCGGCTCGCAGGCTGTCGGGCCATGGCAACGTTCCCGCCAACCGGACGCACCCAGCCGGCCATGCCGCGCGCGAGCGCTTCCACCACCACACGACCATTACGCTCGTGGCAGCGGCCTGAGGCCGCGCCGACCGGGCAGGAGCATTGATGCATGGCACGACAAAACCCGTTCGACCCTGATCTCGTCCGCGAACTGGCCCAGCTCATCGCGGAAACCGACCTGTCGGAGATCGAGGTTGCCAAGGGCGACCTGCGCATTCGCGTCGCCCGCCAGGTGCATATGAGCGTGCCGGTTCCGAGCCTTGCGCCGGCCCCTGCTCCGGCCGCGAGCGTGGCGCCGGCTCCGGGCATCCCGGTGCCGGCCGCGAAGAAGGAAGTCTCCGCTCATCCCGGCCTGGTGCGCTCGCCGATGGTCGGCACCGCCTATCGCAAGCCCTCGCCCGAGGCGAAGGATTTCATCGAGGTCGGCTCGGTCGTCGCCGCCGGCGAGAAGCTGCTGCTGATCGAGGCGATGAAGACCTTCAACGAGATCGTCGCGCCGCGCGCCGGCACGGTGACGGAAATCCTGATCGAAGACGGCCAGCCGGTCGAGTTCGGCGAGCCGTTGCTCGTGATCGAATAGGCGAAGGCCATGTTCGACAAGATCCTCATCGCCAACCGGGGCGAGATCGCGTTGCGTGTCCTGCGCGCGGCCAAGGAACTCGGCATCGCCACCGTCGCCGTGCATTCGACCGCCGATGCCGACGCCATGCATGTCCGCCTCGCCGACGAGAGCGTGTGCATCGGGCCGCCGGCGGCGCGCGACAGCTACCTGAACATTCCGGCGCTGGTCTCGGCCTGCGAGATCACCGGCGCCGACGCCATCCACCCCGGCTACGGCTTCCTGTCCGAGAACGCCCGCTTCGCCGATATCGTCGCCGACCACAACATCACCTTCATCGGCCCGAAGCCCGAGCATATCCGGCTGATGGGCGACAAGATCGAGGCCAAGCGCACCGCCAAGCGGCTCGGCATCCCGGTCGTGCCCGGCTCGGAAGGCGGCGTCACCGACGGCAGCGAGGCCAAGCGCATCGCCGCCGAGATCGGCTATCCGGTCCTGGTCAAGGCGGCGGCCGGCGGCGGCGGGCGCGGCATGAAGGTCGCGCGCAGCGAGGACGAGCTTTCGGTCGCTCTCCAAACCGCCAGCACCGAGGCCAAGGCCGCCTTCGGCGACGACGCGGTCTATCTCGAGAAATATCTCGAGAAGCCACGCCATATCGAGATCCAGGTGCTTGGCGACGGCAAAGGCAACGCCATCCATCTCGGCGAACGCGACTGTTCCTTGCAGCGCCGCCACCAGAAGGTCTGGGAGGAAAGCCCCTCGCCCGCCCTCAATGCCGCCCAGCGCGCCCGCATCGGCGGCATCGTCGCCAAGGCGATGCAGGAGATGCAGTATCTCGGCGTCGGCACGATCGAGTTCCTGTACGAGAACGGCGAGTTCTATTTCATCGAGATGAACACCCGCATCCAGGTCGAGCATCCGGTGACCGAGATGATCACCGGCATCGACCTGATCAACGAGCAGATCAAGGTCGCGGCCGGTTCGCCGCTCTCATTGCGCCAGGAAGACGTGCGCATCGAGGGCCATGCCATCGAATGCCGCATCAACGCCGAACACCCGGCGACCTTCCGGCCCTCGCCCGGCACGGTGACCTATTTCCACCCGCCGGGCGGGCTCGGCGTGCGCGTCGATTCGGCGGTCTATCAGGGCTATACGATCCCGCCCTATTACGATTCGCTGGTCGGCAAGCTGATCGTCCATGCCCGCTCGCGCGACGAATGCATGCTGCGCCTGCGCCGGGCGATCGACGAATTCGTCATCGGCGGCATCGAGACCACCTTGCCGCTGTTCAGCACGCTGGTGCGCAATCCCGACATTCAGAACGGCCAGTACGATATTCATTGGCTTGAGAAATTCCTCGCCGCCGGCGGCATGGAGAATGTCGGCTAGGCGGGTGCAGGGCTTTTCCTGACGCGGCCAAGTCCCTATTCTACAGCGCGGAGGGTAGCCATATGCGCAACCGGTCCGTCGCTCTCGAGATCACGCCGCAACTCGTACTGCGCGCCTATGCCTGCGGCATCTTCCCGATGGCCGAGGATGCCGACGATCCGACGCTGCACTGGATCGAGCCGAACCAGCGCGGCATCATCCCGCTCGATGATTTTCACGTGCCGCGGCGGCTGGCGCGCACCGTGCGCGCCGACCGCTTCACCATCCGTATCGATCGGGATTTCGGCGCCGTCATCGCCGCTTGCGCCGGCACGCGCCCCGATGGCGACCGCACCTGGATCAACGGCCGCATCCGCGAGATTTATCGCCAGCTGTTCGATCTCGGTCATTGCCATACCGTCGAGGTCTATGATGGCGAAGCGCTGGTCGGCGGCCTGTACGGGCTGGCGCTCGGCGCCGCGTTTTTCGGCGAGAGCATGTTCCACACCGCGACCGACGCCTCGAAGGTGGCGCTGGTGCATCTCGTCGCGCGGTTGCGCAGCGGCGGTTTCCGGTTGCTCGACGCCCAATTCCAGACCGAGCATCTCGCCCAGTTCGGAACGCGGGAAATCTCGCGCCGCCACTACCGGACCCTGCTCGACGCGGCGACGGCCGAGACGGCGGATTTCTTCGCCTGGCCGAAAGAGGCGACGATGGCTGGCCGCACGGCGCTGGCCGCGCTCGCGGGCGGCGTCAGCGGCTAGAGTCGCGCGCCGTCGGATCGAATTGCGGAATGCGCCCCGGTGGCCGCATGATCGGCTCGGACGATGGCGGCGGCGGCTCGTTGGTCGGGAAATAGCGCTGCGTCGGGCGCTGCGCCGGCGGCGTGCGATGCGCGACCGGCGGCGGCTTGCGCGCCGGCGCCTGGCTGACCGCCGGCGGTGTCTTGGGCTCGGAAGGCGCTGTCTTCTGCTCATCCTCGTCCGGGGCCGACTTGATGATATCGGTGCCGCCTTTGCACTCGGTCAGCCAGATATCGTAGACCGGATGCTCGATGGCGTTCAGGCCCGGACTGTCGGCGAACATCCAGCCGGTGAAAATCCGCTTGTACTCGTTCTTCAGCGTGATCTCGTCGACCTCGACGAAGGCATCGGTGCGCGGCTTGTCATAGGCCGGCCGGCTGTAGCATACGCGCGGCGTCAGTTGCAGCGAGCCGAACTGCACCGTCTCGTTGACGGCGACATCGAACGAGATCGTGCGCCCGGTGATCTTGTCGAGACCGGCAAACACCGCGGTCGGGTTCTTGATCTTGTCCGCCGCCGCAGGCGAAGCCAGCGCCGCGAGCCCCAGCAATGCCAGGGTGATAGAGCGAGGAAACGAGGTTTTGCGCAACGGCGACTAGCCTTTGATCTCGATCTCGACAAAAGCGAGGTGGGCGGAGCCACCATTGATGACGTTATGCTCGACGCCGGCATCGCGGGTATAGGCCACGCCTGCGGTCAGTTTCACGTCGCGCGCGCCCTCGGCATCCTCGATCCGCAGCGTGCCGTCGGTGACCGGCACCACGACATAGGCCAGGCCGTGCCGGTGAAAGCCGGTTTCGGCGCCCGGCTCGAAATCCCAGCGCGTGACGCGACTGTTGCGGTCGTCGATCATTACGGTCGCAACTGCCGGGCTATGCGCCTTGAACTGCGTCATCGGGCATTTCTCCGCTCAATTTCCAGGGTTCGACGACCAAGACTCAGTTTCCTGGCGTCCAGGCTTCGTAATCGGCGCTGACCTTGGGCCGCTGGCCGCCATTCACCGCCGAGCCCGGCGGACGATAGGCGCCGACCGTACCGGTATAGTTCGGCTCGTGCCCCTTCTCCCAGGCGCGCGCCTTGTAATCTTCCTGCGTCGGCGGCGTATCGACCGTGTGATGCAGCCAGCCGTACCAGCCGGGCGGCACGTTCGAAGCCTCGGCATAGCCCTTATACGTCACCCAGCGCCGCTCGAAGCCGAGCGTCTTGTCGCGCCGGCCGCCGCGCGTGCGGTAGTAGGTGTTGCCGAATTCGTCGCTGCCGACGCGCTCGCCATGGCGCCACGTCCAGAATCGGGTGCCCATGGTCTGGCCCTGCCACCAGATAAAAAGCTCCGAGATGAAAGTCTTCATGCCGAATCGTACCCTTCCGCGCGCCGTTGGCCGCCAGCCCTCAGGAACGCCGGCTTTATGGCGTGAGTTGGCCGGGCTGTCCAGCATGAGCGCCGCATCGCGATTGACAACCCCCCGGCAGCCGTAAAACCTTGGCCGGATGGGGTTTGCCTGGCGGAAAATCCATATGCGATTCGTGAGACGGCTGATTGTCACGGTCGCGCTGCTTTATGCGCCGGGAGCGCTTGCGCAAGCGGTGTGGGACATGGCGACGGAATATCCGCGCAACGCGATGTCCGGCATCGGCGTGACGGCCTTCGCCCGGCATATCGAGGAGAATACGCGCGGCGGCCTCGTCATCCGGCCGAGCTACGATGGCGAGAGCGGCCTGCGCTCGGCCGCGATGTTCCGCGCCATCGCGCAGAACACGCTGCAGGCCGGCGATACCTATGCCGCCGCGCTCGACCCGCATGGCGAGTTGTTCTCGCTGTTTTCGCTGCCGGCCATGGTCAGCAGCCTCGATGAGGCGCGCCGCCTGCTGGAACTGGCGCGCCCCGCCCTCGCCGCCGCCCTGCGCGAGGAGGGCGTGCACCTGCTCTACCTGACGCCGTGGCCGCCGACCGGCTTGTGGACGAAGAAGCCCGTGCACAGCGCCGCCGACCTGAAGGGCCTGACGGTGCGCACCTACGACCTGACCTCAAGCATCGCCATCAGCGGCACCGGCGCCGAGGCCCTCGTGCTCTCGCTCGCCGACACGCTGGCGCAACTGCGCGCCGGCAGCGTGAACGCCATGCTGTCCTCCGGCGAAGGCGGCCTGGAACGCAAGCTTCCCGGCCTGCTGCCCTATTTCAGCGAGATCACCTATATGCTGCCGATCTCGATCGCCAGCGTCAACGCCGCGACCTATGACGCGCTCTCCGCCGATCTCAAGGCCGCCGTCGACCTCGCCGCGCACGACACCGAGGCGGAACTGTGGACGACGCTGCTCACCCGCCTCGCGCGCAATCGCCAGCAGATGCGCGACCAGGGCGTCACGATCGATTCGCACCCCCCTGTCGATGTCCTGCGCGCCTTGAAAAGCGCCGCCCGCGAGATGCGCCAGCGCTGGTGCACCAAGGTCGGGCCTGCCTGCCACGCCATCCTGGATCCGCTCGAGGCCAGCACCGCGCCGCAATGATTCCGGCCTCGGCCAGCTGGAAAAACGGCGCAGGCAACACCATATCTAGTGGTGTGAATGAGCGACACCCATAGAGGTTCGCGACATGGTAAATGGCCCGTTACCGGCGCCACCAGCTGGCGCACATGATGATGACCGGCGATTCTCGCAAGCGAATCCGTTGCTTAGCCGGCATGGCTCACTTTATCCCCGGTTTTCACAGCCAGCCACCAGATGTAGCGAAATTCATGTCAAGCTATTACTATATCTTGACGTCGCCAAGCGCATGCCCCTAGCTTGTCAATGCGTGAAGCGAGTCCCGCGGCGGTCTGTCAGACAGCCGTGCAAGAGTGCAGCCGGGTATTGTCCGGCCGGCGCCAGGCCCAGCGGTCACGAGCGTATGGGGCTTATCAAACAGTACGGATAGTGTGCCGCTCGGCGTTGCGAGCGACAGGGCTTTTTGTCCGTAACATTGGGGACTTAGAATGCATTTCGAACGCCGCTTCACGACCGCCGGCCGGTCACCATATGAGGGTATTGCGTTCCGCCTCGCCAAAAGCGAAATCCGCAATCCTGACGGATCGGTGGTGTTCAGGCTCGATGGCGTCGAGGTTCCGGAGGGCTGGAGCCAGGTCGCTTCCGACGTGCTCGCCCAGAAATACTTCCGCAAGGCCGGCGTGCCCGCCCGCCTGAAGCGCGTCGAGGAGAACGACGTCCCCTCCTTCCTGTGGCGCTCGGTCGCCGACGAGGCGGCGCTCGCCCAGCTCCCCGAAGCCGAGCGCTACGGCTCGGAAATCTCCTCCAAACAGGTCTTCGACCGCCTCGCCGGCACCTGGACCTATTGGGGCTGGAAGGGCGGCTATTTCGCCAAGGACGCCGACGCGCAGACTTTCTATGACGAGCTGCGCTTCATGCTCGCCAACCAGATGGTGGCGCCGAACTCGCCGCAATGGTTCAACACCGGCCTGCACTGGGCCTATGGCATCGACGGCCCCGGCCAGGGCCATTTCTACGTCGACCCCTTCACCGGCAAGCTGACCAGGTCGAAGTCGGCCTATGAACACCCGCAGCCGCATGCCTGCTTCATCCAGGGCGTACAGGACGACCTCGTCAACGAGGGCGGCATCATGGACCTGTGGGTGCGCGAGGCGCGCCTGTTCAAATATGGCTCGGGCACCGGCTCGAACTTCTCGGCGCTGCGCGGCGAGGGCGAGAAACTCTCGGGCGGCGGGCGCTCGTCGGGCCTGATGAGCTTCCTCAAGATCGGCGACCGCGCCGCCGGCGCCATCAAGTCCGGCGGCACGACGCGGCGCGCCGCCAAGATGGTGGTGGTCAATATCGATCACCCCGATGTCGAGACCTATATCGACTGGAAGGTGAAGGAGGAGCAGAAGGTCGCAGCTCTGGTCTCCGGCTCGAAGCTCGCCAAGAAGCATCTCGGCGCCATCATGAAGGCCTGCGTCAACTGCGAGGGCGACGGCGACGACTGCTTCAACCCGGAGAAGAATCCGGCCCTGAAGCGCGAGATCAAATTCGCCCGCCGCGCAATGATTCCAGATAATTACATCAAGCGGGTGATTCAGTTTGCCAAGCAGGGCTATACCGATATCCGCTTCGACACCTACGATACCGACTGGGATTCGGAAGCCTATCTCACCGTCTCGGGCCAGAACTCGAACAACTCGGTCTCGCTGACCGACGCCTTCCTGCGCGCCGTCGAGGCCGATGCCGACTGGCACCTCACCGCCCGCAAGGACGGCAAGGTGATGAAGACGCTGAAGGCCCGCGACCTGTGGGAGAAGATCGGCTACGCCGCCTGGGCCTCGGCCGATCCTGGCCTGCACTTCAACACGACGATGAACGACTGGCACACCTGCCCGGCCTCGGGGCGCATCAACGCCTCGAATCCGTGCTCGGAATACATGTTCCTCGACGATACCGCGTGCAATCTCGCTTCGCTCAACCTGCTCAAGTTCTACGATCACGCCAGCCGCCGCGTCGAGATCGAGAATTACGAGCACGCCGTGCGCTTCTGGACCGTGGTGCTGGAAATCTCGGTGCTGATGGCACAGTTCCCGAGCCGCGAGATCGCCGAACTCTCCTATGAGTTCCGCACGCTCGGCCTCGGCTATGCCAATATCGGCGGCCTGCTGATGACCATGGGCCTGTCCTACGATTCCGAGGAAGGCCGCGCATTGTGCGGCGCGCTGACCGCGATCATGACCGGCGTGTGCTACGAGACCTCGGCCGAGATGGCCGGCGAGCTCGGCCCCTTCCCCGGCTACAAGAAGAACGCCCAGCACATGCTGCGCGTGATGCGCAACCATGCCCGCGCCGCGCGCGGCGAGGCGACCGGCTACGAGAACCTGCAGGTCGCGCCCGTGCCGCTCGATCATGTCAACTGCACCGACCAGCGCCTCGTCGCCCACGCGACCGCCGCCTGGGAGCGCGCCGTCGCCAAGGGCGAAAGCCACGGCTACCGCAACGCGCAGGTCTCGGTGATCGCGCCGACCGGCACCATCGGCCTGGTGATGGATTGCGACACCACCGGCATCGAGCCCGATTTCGCGCTGGTCAAGTTCAAGAAGCTCGCCGGCGGCGGCTATTTCAAGATCATCAACCAGGCGGTGCCGGAGGCGCTGCGCACGCTCGGCTACCCTGAATCGCAGATCGCCGAGATCGAGGCCTATGCCGTCGGCCATGCCTCGCTCAGGCAGGCGCCGGCCATCAACCACTCGACGCTGAAGAACAAGGGCTTCACCGAGGACAAGCTCGAGGCGCTCGAAAAGTCGCTGGCTTCCGCCTTCGACATCAAGTTCGTCATCAACAAATGGAGCCTCGGCGAGGATTTTCTGCGCGACGCGCTCGGCGTGCCGGCCGACAAGCTCGCCGATCCGGCCTTCGAATTGCTGCCTTTCCTCGGCTTCTCGAAAGCCGATATCGAGGCGGCGAACCTGCATGTCTGCGGCGCGATGACGCTTGAAGGCGCCCCCCACCTCAAGGCCGAGCATCTGCCGGTGTTCGATTGCGCCAATCCGTGCGGGCGCATCGGCAAGCGCTACCTCTCGGTCGAAAGCCACATCCGCATGATGGCGGCGGCGCAGCCCTTCATCTCGGGCGCCATCTCCAAGACCATCAACATGCCGAACGACGCCACGGTAGAGGATTGCAAGAGCGCCTACCTGCTGTCGTGGAAGCTGGCGCTCAAGGCGAACGCGCTCTATCGCGACGGCTCCAAGCTGTCGCAACCGCTCAACGCCGCCCTGATCGAGGACGAGGCCGAAGAAGCCGACGAGGCGGTCGAGGCGCTCATCGCCCAGCCGGCGGCGGCGCGCGCCACCGTCATGGCCGAGAAGATCGTCGAGCGCATCATCGAGCACCACATTCGCGACCGCGAGCGCGAGAAGATGCCGCAGCGCCGCAAGGGCTACACGCAGAAGGCGCTGGTCGGCGGCCACAAGGTCTATGTCCGTACCGGCGAATATGATGACGGCCGCCTCGGCGAGATCTTCATCGACATGCACAAGGAAGGCGCCGCCTTCCGTGCCATGATGAACAACTTCGCCATCGCCGTGTCGCTCGGCCTGCAATATGGCGTGCCGCTCGAGGAATATGTCGACGCCTTCACCTTCACGCGCTTCGAGCCGGCCGGGTTCGTGCAGGGCAACGAGAGCATCAAGAACGCCACCTCGATCCTCGACTACGTGTTCCGTGAACTCGCCGTCTCCTATCTCGGGCGCTACGACCTCGCCCATGTCTCGCCCGACGACATCGGCCATGATGTGCTTGGCGGCGGCGTGGCGCAGGGCAAGGCGCCGGAAGGCAGCGCCAGCGCGGCGCGCGTCGTCTCCAAGGGGTTCGTGCGCGGCCGCACCACCAACCTGCTCGGCCTGGCCGGCGTCACCCCGCCCCAGCCGGCGACCGGCGAAGGCGGCGCGCAGGTCTATGCCTTCTCGGGCGCGACCGCCCTGAAGGCCGAACCGGAGGAAGCAGCACATGAGGAGCCGGCCCCGGCACCGACCGAAGCGCTCAACTGGCCGGCTCCTGCCGCCGCTGGCGCACCGGAACGCGCCATCGCCGACCGGCGCATCGAAGCCAAGATGAAGGGCTATATCGGCGAAGCCTGCCCGGAATGCGCCAATTTCACGCTGGTCCGCAACGGCACCTGCCTGAAATGCGACACCTGCGGCGCCACGACGGGGTGCTCCTGACAGGAGCACTCCATGTGTGTGTGGCCGTCCCCAAAGGATGGCCAAAACCACCCATAGTGCGCCGCAATGCACCCCATAGTCTGACCGCACCCCGGCGGCGGGCAACTTCAAGACGGTTCCAGCGCCTGAGCATCCGCGAAGCGAAGGCGGTCACAGTCGCACAATATTGGCGGTGAGCTTCTGCTCGCCGCCAAAGCCCAAGTCGAACAAAACGAGATCAGATCTAGGGTGAGGACGCGCAACGGTCGAAATGGATCTAAGGAGGCGCATTGCATGGAAGTCGGAATCCCACCTACCACACCCGAACCGGGGCAGGAGGTCGGCGGCAAGCCAAGTCCCAAACCGTATCGAGTGCTAAGCCTCGATGGCGGTGGCATGCGAGGCATCTACACCGCCGAATTCCTTGATCGGCTGACCTGCTATTTTGCCCGCAGTCGGAACGTGGAGGCGCTCGATCTTGGCAAGGGCTTCGATCTCATCACAGGCACCAGCACAGGCGCCATCGTTGCTTGCGCCCTCGCCGTTGGTAAGCCGCTGAGCGAGGTGGTCGAACTCTATCGAGAGCATGGACCATACATCTTTCCTCACCGGATCAAGGGAACGGCGAGCGCGCTTTTCCGTGCGTTCTTCCTTGGCAACATCGTAGTCCGGATGGGAGACAAGGCGCTTCGCGAAGCCTTAGACGGCGTGCTTGGCGATGCAACCATGCTCGAAGTCTACCAGCGCCGCGGCATCTCGCTCTCTATCCCGACAGTATCGATGAAGACCCATCGGGCCTGGGTATTCAAAAAAACGCCCGCGAGCGGGGTTCGGGACGACCTATATCCGTTGGTCGACGTCTGCATGGCGTCGAGCGCAGCACCCATTTTCCGGTCGCTGGCCGCCATCGACGACCCTATGGCGAAGCACGGGCTTAAGCAGATTTTCGCCGATGGGGGCTTGTGGGCCAACAATCCGATCCTCGTCGGCTTGATCGACGCGTTACAGATCGCCGCTCCAGAGCAACCCATCGAGATCTTCTCGCTCGGGACGTGCTCCCGCCCTGAGGGCGAGCATATACCTCCCCAAAAAGCGCATCGCTCGATGCTCGGCTGGAAGCTTGGCGCAGACGTCGCGCCCCTGAGCATCACGGCCCAGGAATTCGCCTTCGACAACATGGCGAGGTTCCTCTCAAACATTCTCACCAAGGCCGGGCGGCCGGTGAAGACCCTTCGGTTTCCGAAGAAGGATGTTCCAGCCGAGATGATGCCATTCCTTGCACTGGACGACGCCAGGAAGCAGGCGATGGACCGCTTGGTCCAGCAGGCCAACTCGGACGCTGACATCACCAAAAGCGCCTGCGACGACGTCCGCAATCCCGATGGCCAGATGGTCAAAGCGTTGATGATGGATCTACCGACCATGCCAGCGACCGGCTTCAACTGGAGTGCCCGATGAGCAAGAACACCCATACCCAGCTCCGCTTCTTTCATGACGACGAAGTTCGAATGAATTCCATAGGACGCAAGGATATCCTTGATCGAGCCAAGTCGAACCGAACAAGACTACGGAATGGCCTTGCGCGTGACGGGGAACCGGCTCCAGTCGGCTCCGCGACGCAAGGCTCATACGCCATGCGGACGATGATCCATAACGAGCAAGGTGACCGTGATATCGACGACGGCGTGTACTTCACGAAGGAATCGCTGGTTGGCCCAAGCGGCGCGGACAAAACGGCAATCGCGGCGCGACAGATGGTCTGCAAGGCATTGCAGGACAAGCGGTTCAGCGAACAGCCTGAAGTTCGCAACAACTGCGTTCGCATCTACTATGCCGACCAAGAGTACCATATCGACGTTCCGGTCTATCGCCGAACCCGTACTAACGATCCAGTTACGGGCGAGAATGTCGACACCTATGAACTGGCCAGCTCCGATTGGAAGAGATCGGACGCGCTCGCCGCAACGAAGTGGTTCAAGAAGCAGAATCTCGAAAAATCCACCGATGCGTCAAAAGACGGCGACAAGGGTCAGTTCGTCCGGATCGTCCGCCTGGCGAAGGCCTTCGCCCGCAGTCGCCCGCATTGGAGCGGCAAGATCGCTGGCGGCTTCGCCTTATCCCGGCTGGTAAGCGACCACTTCGTCGAGAACGCCGACCGCGACGACATCGCGTTCCGCGATGTGCTCCGCGCCATCCGCGATCGTCTTGGCTGGAATGATAGGGTCAAGCATCCGATCCTTGACGAGGATATCCTCGGTCCCGGCAGCGCAAAGGCGAAATACCTGCGCAAGAAGCTCGACGAGAAATTGCCGATCCTCGACGTGCTGGACGACCCCGATTGCACCCATGAGGCTGCCATGAAAGCTTGGGATGACTTCTTCTACACCGATTGGTTCAAAAACCAACCCGACCCCGAAGATGAAGACGAGCTGGAAAGGAAGACAAACGCGGCTCCCGCGATCAAAATGGGCGGGAGTCAGGGCTACGCATGACCGCCTACATCCGCCCACCGGAGGTAGATGAGGTCGCGATCGCAGACGCGTGGTTCAACACGCTCGGCAAATCGTACAAGGGGCAACTGCCAGCCGGTGATCCCCTCCTCGCTGGAAACCGTGCCGGTTGGCTAGTACTTACACGTAATCGCGAGCTAGCCGTCGTGGTCGACGAGGCCTTTCCGTTCACCCGGCCAAGGGTGTACCTCAGGGGCGACCACGACCCGATGCCCCACGTCGAGGCCAATGGCCGTCTCTGCCTCGACAACCCAGAAATTCCTTCCGATCCACAATCAGCCGTGAGGGAGGCGTTGAGGCATGCTCGCAATCTCCTGAACGACATCGACAAAGGCGTCGAGGACGGCGATTTCGCTGAGGATTTTACGCTCTACTGGCATCAATCTGTAGGGCCCGGCCGCAGGGCTCGCTTGCTGCTTTCAGATATCCCTAGATCCACCATAATTTCTACCTGTGCGACGCCAGCCGCAGTCTATGGCTTCGCATCTGGAGATTCTGCTCGGCAGTGGTGGTCGCATCGCTTCAATGATCATCTGCGGAAGACCCGTCACGGCGCGGTGATACTACTCGACCAGTTGCCCCATCCCGATCAATACCCATCGACTGGAGGAGAACTCTGGGATCTCATCGCCGCCAGGTCTAGGGACGGCATCGAGGTGTTAGTGGGCCTTCTGAAGCAGACGCCCAAGTCCCTGCTTGTCGCGCTGGCCGGGGTGTCGCCCAACGGTCGCCGACACGCCGTCGGCATACTGATGGAGCGGCCCGTCGATCAGCAGGGCCGCACCGTCAATCGCCGGGTCATCGAACATGGATACGCCCGTGGCGGGACCCCTCCCCGCGTGTTGTGCGGACGTCTTCTACTGAAACGCCTGGTCACTGAGAACCTGGATGCCGCCAGTACTCGTCTACCTTATCTCGAACGCGACAGGCTGGCGGCCGCCCGGGTTGCGATCATTGGTTGCGGCGCGCTTGGTTCGGGCGTGACACGCCTTCTCGCAAAGTCTGGCGTCGGTCATTTCATTTTGGTCGACCCGGAGACACTCGGATGGGAAAATATCCGCCGTCATCAGCTTGGGGCTGCATTTGTCGGGCATCCGAAGGCAGCCATATTGGCAAAAACCCTCGCGCAGGAGAATCCCGATATTGGGTCGACCAAGCCTTACAACACCACGGTCGAGCACCTGCTCAAGCAGCATCCGGACGCTCTAGACAACGTCGACTTGGTCGTCGCATGCACGGCGACCTGGTCGGCGAACTCCATGCTCGACGACCTGTCGATGCGGAGTCGTCTGCCGGTCCTATACGCTTGGATGGAAGCCCACGCGGTTGCGGCCCATGCCGTGCTGATCCTGCCGGGCCATTCCTATAGGGTCGGCTACGACGCGGTCGGCAACCCACGCATGACGGCCTCTACCAGCCGCAAGCCCATCCCGGCGGAGTGCGGTGCCAACGCGTCGCCGTTCGGCGCCATCGAGCTTGCGCAGGCCGAGGTTCTAGTGGGACGACTCGCCCTCGATCAGTTGCGAGGAAAGGTTGCCGGAACGATTTGGAAAACCTGGTTGACGGATCAGGCGGCCCTCGGCGACGCCGAAGGAAGCTGGACGGAGGAGTGGGTGCGAGCGCGCGGCGTTCCTAACCCCAACGGCCAAATCCTGGTAGCGCCGTGGTGGGACGAATGAATGGTTCGTTAAAGTTCCGGATCGGGGGATTCGATGTGGAAATCGACCAATCCGCCCTGAATCTCTTCGAGACCCACCGCCAAACCCGATTCTACCATTGTGAAGCCGGAGGACAGTTGTTCGGGCGCGCCGTCGGGAGCCGATGGAAGGTTGCGCGCGCGACCGGTCCCGGCATCGGGGATCGAAGGTTCAGATTCGGCTTCCGACCAGATCGGGGCAGAGAACAGCGCGAGATCAACGAATACCACGCCTTAGGCTTCGACTACCTTGGCGACTGGCACACCCACCCCGAAGACGTTCCCAGGCCGTCGATGCGCGATCTCGATAGCATCGGCGACATCGTCCGAAAGTCGACGCTCGAACTGCCCGGGCTGTTGCTCTGCATCATCGGGCGCTCCCCCTTTCCGGCCGGACTGTGGGTATCGTTCCATAAGCCCAAAGAGAGCACACCCTCCTCCCGGGAGGCTGGGGCGACCTGAGATACGCAGGCTGGTGATCATCGAAGTGACCGAATGCGGGACAAGTTCGCCGTCAAATGCGACGTCGGCGGCAGGTCAATGTATGGCCGAGGTGATAATTATGGCGAGAACATAGATTGGCTTCAAAAACTCATGTGACGGGTCGCCCCCCGATCGTCACATGTAGAATCGGTAACGAGGGTCAGGCACGGTGCCCTCCGGCACATACTTGAGGATCTCGCCCACCTGTTTGGCCGCCTTCAACGTAATCGGCAGCGCCCCGTCGAACTGAGTTCCGTTCCAATTCATTTTGGTGAGCGCCAACGTCTCGCTCAAAAGAAGGTCCCAATCCGCACTGTCCCGTCGCTGGGCACATATTCGCAGCGGGTTTGGCACGTACATTCCCGGGTAGGTCCTGAAAAAATCGACGCTTCCCCGGGTGTAGAGAATGGTCTGTTCGTCATCTAGCCGCAGAGCCGTCCCGCGAAGGGGCGGGTAAATCCCATTCCGGAATAACCGGACGGGTGATCGATGCGGGAGCCAAAGGAAGTCCGCGATGTCGATCTCGGCGGCCTCGACGGCTCCCTGGAATCCTTCCATCTCATCCGGGTGGAAGCGTGACGACTTATGGATCACCAGGCGCGCCGGATAGTTTCGGTGTTCTCGCTTGTAGGTTTGGAGAGCAGTCCGAGCCAGCTTAAACGCATCATCGGCAGAAAGGTACGGCTGGCGATTGGTCTTGTCTTCCAACGCTGGCCCGCCCTTGAGGATCAGGCCCTCGCCGCGCTCATCAAAGAGTTGCGCCGAGCTGGTGAGAAGGGCCGCTCGGTCCTGGCTCTCAAAGAAGCTGATGCCAAGAAAGGTGGCCGCATAATCTCGATTGTCGCGAATCATCCGCCAAGGCGTTCCGCCGGCCTTGTAGTAAAGTGCGCAGAAGAAGTTCCATGCTCTGGTCGCCTCATCCTGGACAAGCCGGGTCGACAGGGTGGCGAGCTTCCTTTTGACGACGGCGTCATTGTCGTAGGTGGTAGGCCAGACGATCTGGATTGGCACACGATAGTTCATGGTGACGGCCTTGAGGCCGCCGCGAAAATTCTCGTTCGCAAGCCTGACGCGTCTTTCTTCGTCCTCCTCGCTTTCTTCCTCGTCCTCAGAAACAGCAGGACGCATGTTACTGACGCGCTCTATGATCTCAACCGGAAGCGCGCAGATAATCACCTGTGGGGGCCGGTCGCTTTCGGCGAGGGTTTGGACCTCCATGGCAAACGCCTCGATCGCGTCACGGATCGCGGTATCATCATTTTTCTCGTTGGTGATCTTCGAGATCACGCTTGCCGGTATCGTGCGAACGTCGCCATCGGCCGCCTCGAAGTAGCTCCGAAAAGGGCCTGTGATTGAGCTACCAGGGAAAGCCGGAAAGAGATTGGGTTGCCGACTGTTCTTCGCGGGGACCCCGCTCTCACAACGCCTAAGCCACTCTTGAAGCTTTCCAGCAGTCTGCGCCGACCCGACGATTCCCAGCCGGGTCGTGCGTGTCTTGTCGGTGGAGAAATCGACGGGTCCATAGTCGACAAGCCCGAAGCGCATGTCGACATGGCGTCCGCCTCCTCCGAATTCGAGGAGTGGCTCCGCCACATGGAGGGCTCTAAAGGGCGAATTCATGCTGCGCCTCCGCCACGCGCTTGCGCTCCTGATCGTCCTCGTTGCTGTTCCAGAGATCGTCGGCGACACCAAAGCCCAGTTCAAGAGGTGATACGTCTTCGAACCTGAGCAATTCTTTGCGAAGTAAATCTGGCTGCCTGATCAGGAATGCCTTCCACATGCCGATATGTCCGCGCACCGACTGATTGGTCTCAAGTCGTTTGATGCCGCTGAGGCGCTCCGCCGCATACCGAAAGTCGGCATATCCATCGGACGTAAAGTGATAGGTCGGCTCGATCCCGAGATACCACTGGCCATTTATCTCGATGAAATTCGGGATGAATGCAGCATGACGGTAATAGGTCGGCCTCTCCCCTGTCCTTCCGTAGCCTTTCACGACGTCACGTGATGCCTTCTTCTGGAACGATTGGTAGCTGTGCCTGCGCGAATTTCGGTTTTTTTGTCGCTTAAAAAACAAATACCCTTTCGACCGCCAATAGATCAGGACATCTCCAAGCATCTCGGCCAATGTCCGGCGGAGAAGATCGACGAAGTGGCGCCTTGTGACGTCGCCGTCCGATGCGATCCAGTCGTTGGTAGGGAGCCACTCGTCAGTGCCTTCCTCGGTCACATCTCGGAAGGGCGGCATGGAAAGATCGCGAAAGCTCCACATTCGCTTGCCGCTCAGCAGCCAGTCTGAAGGTGGGTTTCCATATGCCTCTAAGAGGCCTTGGCGCACATCCTTGTAGGGCAAAGTCGCTGTCGCGACATGAACGCGCTCCGGAAAGTGAACCCGAACCAAGTTCGTATCCAGCAATTCGTCTCGCCTGGTTCCCGGAACGATCAAGCCCGGTCTTGCGAAGCTGGCAACAAGATCGCGAAATGAAGGTAGAGCGTCGTCGTCGAGTCGATCCTTGGCCTTGTCAAAGACCACCTTTCGAGATCGCATCCGATCAGGATCTTCGAACCAGCTACGTATCGATTTCCAATGGGCCGAACGATCACTCAGTCGAACGACGACAAGGATCACCGGCGCGTTCGACTGCATCCAATAATCGATGTCTTTCGCATCGCAGATATAACTGAAGGCGGTATCGGTTTCCTGGGAAAACGATCCTTCGCCTCGGGTCTTGATCTGCACTGCGATGTATTGTGCCCTGACCTCGCCCGTCTCCGGATCGCGAAGTTCGATAAAGCCATCGATGCCGGTATCGAGTGCCCCCGTTTCATGAAAGCTCATGCCATGGGAGAGGATTAGCTCCTTGAACAGAGAGGCGCCGCGGCTACCAATGGTCTGCTGTTCCGAGAGCGTCTTGACCAAGCCAGTCATACCTCTTCCGAATCGACGCTGCGAGTATATCGCGACCACAACGCCGACAACGAGTGTTCCGGGGGACTACTCGAGCTTCTCCGTGGTGTGCCATCATCCTAAGAGGTTTGGAAGGTATTATTGAGTACACCCACAGGCGGACGGCTTCTGTTCCGTTGACCCGGCAATTCATCGAGATATGCGATGATGAGATTGCGGGGAAATTCCTCGTTGAGCCGCCCAGCCACCATGTATCAGTTCCAATCGAAGCGTGATGCGGGAAGGATGTACGATGACGTCGGCGACGACCTTCCGGGACACCATCACCGATTATCCGGGTCCGGACGAACTCCGAACGATACTGCGTTTCTCAGGCAGATTTTCCGGCGTGTAGCTCGGGACCGCCGCCATCCTGTCGATTACCGATTGGTGGATGAACGCTCCAGGCGGGATGAAACGTGGCTCGGCATTCGGGAGATAGTGGCCCAGAACCGACCTGCGGGCGGGCCACTCCTTGTACTTATCGTTCTTCGGTAACCACTCTAGCAGACGCCAGACCGTGGACATGGAGTCGTGTGGATCGCGCATGATGTCGGGGCGGACGTAACTGAATGGACTTCCTTTCCGCGGCACTCCCCAAGCCAACTGGTTGACCGTCCTCGGGTCTACGGCCAGACCGTGCTTGACCGCCTCCTCGATAATCCAAATCAACGGGAACTTCGAAAGACCGCTCTCTTCCTCGGGGTAACCTCCCCCGATATCGGCGTGCACTCCGGAGAACCACACCTGCTTCGCATCTTGGGGCTCTGCATTGTTCGTCGCACTGAACCTGTTGTGCATGAACGTCTGCGGCTCATCCCAGGTATCCAGCCTGAACATCCTCCTTCGCTCGTCGATCGCAATCGCCTGGCGGAAAATTCGGACGCTCGGATTGCTCCTGGTGTTTGCCAGCGTCTGGAGGCTAAAGGCATAGAACCTGTCGGGCCGAGGAACGATCACGCTCGCAACCGTGTCCCAGACTCCGACGAACTTGATCGTGGGCCACCTCGATGAAACGATCCGAGCAAATTGGGAGGCGCGGTCGTCTCTCGTCAACGGGTTGGGTTGGCCTGCCTCGCCGAGACCGTCTGACGCACCCGCCAAAGTTGGCGACGCAACTGGATCGGGCGTCGGTCCAACTTGCTTGTACGCTGTCAACGCTGCGCCCGCGAGATTTGTCTGTTGAGGCGATAACAGCCCTATTCGGTGGACCAAGCCTGCCAGGACGCGAGCGGTGTATGCCCCACGACTGAATCCGAACAGATAAATCTCGTCGCCATCCTCATACTGGTCGATTAGAAATTGATAAGCCGCAAGTACATTGTCATCGAGACCGTAACCTGTCGCCAGGCCGAGTACTGAACCGCCCCGGGTTTTCCGGAGGCCCTTTGGTTTAAGTTATGCCGCCCTGGC
>ERZ778018.726-NODE-726-length-41148-cov-11.502640_pt1 | contig 41148 bp, 29 predicted proteins | sample MGYA00375748_ERZ778018 | MGnify/ENA primary metagenome ERZ778018 (study PRJEB29350, sample SAMN05509839) | bioreactor metagenome | biome: bioreactor; material: wastewater | place: South Africa: University of Cape Town | collected 2014-04-22 ... | reverse complement strand
TCTCCCCTTGAGGGAGAAGGTGGCCCGAAGGGCCGGATGAGGGGTCGACCGCCGTTGGATCCCGATGGAGGCCGCGACCCGCGAAGACTCCGATTCGCGGGGGCTCCTGGTCACGCCACCCCTCATCCGGCCTTCGGCCATCTTCTCCCTCAAGGGGAGAAGGCCGTTCGTCGGCGTCGCTCGTCCGAGGCTGGGCAATCAATGCGAGCGCCACCCCCGCGGCGGCGGCGCCTAACAGCGCCTTGTGCCCGCGCTCGGTATCGTGGCGGGAGAGGAAGACCGCCGCCATCGCCAGCGTCGCGACGAAGGCCGCGTCCCGGATTCGCGCCTGAATCCGCGCCGATTCCATCGCGGTCAGGACGACCTCGATCGCCGCGACGACGGTGAAGGTCCAGTCGCCCGTGCAGGCGACGGAGACGAGGACGGCCCGCGCGCGGTCGGCGATCCCCCCGCGGCGCCAGAGGGCGACGACGTGGCCGCTCGCGATCACCAGGCAAAGGCCACGGCCGACGGTGGCGATCCGGAACGGCTGGAAGACGGTCGCGCCGACGTGCCCGACGACCTCGACCGCCACCCACGACCCGGCCAGCCACGCCAGCGAGGCCCCGAGCAACAACAGTAGCCGTCGCCGCGGCGACGACGTCGTCTCCGTCTTCGTTCGCGGTCCCGCGAGCGCCACGGCCGCGAGCAACAGGTACGCGCCGGCCGCGAGCCACTGGGGTTCTCGCCAGAGGTGCGGGAGCATGTGTTGCGGGCTTTGGAGTTCCGTGGTCAGGAGTCGGAAGGTTTCCGGCGGCAGTCCCTCGCGCAGGTTTCCGAACGGGGCGAGGTTCACCAGCAGTCCCGGAACGACGGCGACCGCCATCGCCGCGACCGCGCCGGCCGCCAGCCGTCGCGACGTCCCGGCGAACGCCGACCACGCCAGCCACGCGCCGGCGAAGACCAGGGCCAGTTGCAGCCCCATCGACGGATGAATCCACGTCGCCGCGGCCAAAAGCACGGCCGAGCGCCGCCAGCCGCGGCCAGGGTCATCCACGATCTCGGCCGCGGCGACCCAGCCCAGCCCTAGCGCCATGAGGCGGTCCAGGAGCATGGACTCGAACAGGTGGTTCGTGCCTATGTTGCCGGCCTTCGCCGCCAGGAACAGGACGACCGCGGTCCAGCCGGCCGCGGCGGCGCGATCGGTCCAGAACGCCGACGCCAGCCGATGAATCCCGCGGACGCTCAGGACGAACGTCGCCGCGAACAGAAGCGCGAGCGTCGCCGACAGGCCGATCGCGCGCGTCAGCGCTCCCAGCAGTTGCAGCGAGCCGCGATGGGGGTTGAACTCGTCGAAACAGCCGACGAACGGATCGTCGGCGAAGACGCTCGGGTCGAGCCGATGCAAGAGGATCGGCAGGCGATGGGCCTGGTCGCCGTCGAGGCTGTGGTAGCCCTTGATCGTCAGGTAGACGCCCAAGGCCAGAAGGACGAAACGCCAGGGAGGCGTCCCGCGCGATCGTTCCGTTGCGTCGTCCATGACCGTCCCCGACCCGCGCGCCTGTCGCCATCCTCCTGGAAACCCGTCGGGAGCGGGAATGCGCCCCCCTTCTCCCCTTGTGGGAGAGGGTGCCCCGAAGGGGCGGATGAGGGGTGGCGCGACCGAAAGCCGTGGGATCACCCCTCATCCGGCCTTCGGCCACCTTCTCCCCCAAGGGGAGAAGGGATTCTCGTCATCGCCGGATTCGGTGGTTCGCGACACGGTGGCGCGACTTGACTCTCATCGTCGTGCCTCGGCGCCCCGTCCGGGGCAGCCTCAACCGTCGATCTTAGCCGTGGTCTGGAGTCGGTCAACGCCAGTCGGGCGAGCGGCCCAATCGGGCGTCGCGGCGGGCCTTGAAGCGTTCCAGATCGGCCAGAACGTCGGGGTCGAAGTCGGCGTCGGTCGTGGGGCGCGGGACTTCCAGCCGCGGGATCGGCCGCGGGGATTCGGCGTCGCGGGCCTCGGCGACCTGACCGTCCGGGGTCGGCTCGCGAGGGGCCTCGGCCGACTTGCCCAGGCCGTTGCGGCGGATCTGGTCGACGAACCTCTGAACGGGGGTCGATTCCCAGATCGTCGGGGCCGGCTGGTATTCCTTGTTCCATTCCAGCGTCAGCGACCCGGCGGTCATCCCGTCAAGCCAATCAACCTTGCCTTGCCACGGGACGGCGTACTTTTGAAACGCCGCGAGCAGAAACACCGCCGCCAGCGCCCCTTTCCCCGCCCCCAGGACGAAGCCGGCGAACCGGTCGTCGCGACGGGCGGGCGCGTCGCCGGAGGCGTCCGGCCGTCGGCCCAGCTTGACGAGGATCGTCGCCACGCCCACCAGCACGACGTAGGCCGCCAACGCCGACGCCCACCAGAGCATCCGATCCACAAGCGCCGGATCGATCCTGGGCAACCGCGTCGCGACGTAAGGCCGGGCGTGGTCGCGAACCGGGCCGGCGAGGTAGAAGCACGCCACGAACCCGGCGATCCGGATCGCCTGGCCGACGAACCCTCGCAGCCAGCCGCGGATCGCGGCGATCAGGACGACCGCCCCCACCGCGAGGTCCAACCCCATCTCCGCCTCCTCCCGAACCCGTTACGACGAAGCCTCCCAGGAAGGCATTCGCCGTCGGCGGCCGATTCTTGTCCCCCGATGCAACTCAACAAGCCGTATCGAGGTTCATCGGCACGACCCTCGCCGAGCTTGAGAGGATTCCGAGAAGACCGCGGAAGCGCGATGGAGACGCGCCGCCGAAAACCCGGAGATTGGAACCACCGAGTCACGGAGGACACGGAGAGGGATTGAGAATTGAACGCAAAAATAAATTTAGATTATCTTTGATTGATTCTTTTTCGTCTTCTTCTTCCCTTGCCTCTCCGCTCCGTGTCCTCCGTGACTCGGTGATTCCAATCATCCGGAGACTCAATACCCAAGGCCCTTGAGGTAAGCCGCGCTGCGGACGATCCGGCGTTGGCGTTCGGCGAGGCCGGGCTCGGGCTCGCCGCCGATCCCCTCGATCTCGATGGCGTACGCGCCCTGGAAGCCGACGCCGTCGAGGATGGAGCGGACTCGGGCGAAGTCGACCGCGCCGCCGTCGCCGACGGCGGGGAAGTACCAGTCCTCCAGGCGTCCCCGGTTGTCCTTCACATGCACGTTGCGGACCAGATGCTTGACCTTCTCCAGTTCGTCGCAGGGGTCGACGCCGTCGTTATAGTAGGCGATGTTGCCGGTGTCGAAGTTGAGCAGGACGTGGGGATGGCGGACCTCGTCCATCAAGGCGAGCATCGCCCGGGCGTTCTGGGTCGGTCCCTTGTGGGTCTCAAGCGCCAGGGTCGCGCCGACGTCCGCGGCGACGTCCCCCAGGCGGCGGAGGGCCGCGACGACGGTCGCGCGCTGGCCGGCGTCGGCGGGCTGGCCGGCGCCGGTGACGCAGATCGGGACGTGGAACCAGCGCGCGGCGAAGCGGATCCGGCGCTCGGTCAGGGCCACGCCCTCCTCGGTTCGGATGTCGGCCCCGCCGACGTTGCAGCCGCTGACCTTGACGTCGTGGCGGTTCAGAAGGTCGACGAACGCGCCGGCCTCGGCGTCGTCGGCCCTCTCGGTGACGACGGCCGATTCCGGGATCACCAGCCCGCCGAAGTCATGCCCGCGGAGGGCCAGCTCCAGGTGGTCGACGCCGGCCTCGCGGATCAACTCCACGGCCTTTCGAACGCCGTCGGGGCCGTAGCAGTTGGTGAAGCAGCTTAACACGGGCATGGCTTCAGGATCCCTTTCCGTCGCCGTTGTGGAACGGCTCAAGCGCCACCGGGAACTCGCTTTGGGGGTCGACGACCCGCAAGGTCGCGCGGCCGTCGAGCACGTCGATCAACAGCTTGCCGCAGAGTTCCCCGCGCCAGCCGTCGGCCAGGGCCGGGAGTTGGTCCGCGGAGCGGCCCTCCAACCGCCAGCGGATCAGGCTCCGCAGGTCGGCGTTGCTGGCGACGAGCGAGCCGGCGACGTGGTTCTCCAGGCAGCACTGCGCCAGCGCGGCGGAGAGCAGGTTGGCGACCGTCGAGGCCCCCGGCGCGTCGTCGGGGCGGGCGAGGTGTTCCGGCAGTCGGTCCTCGGGGGTCTCGCGGGCGGCGGCGACGGCGGCCAGGACTTCGTCGGCGCGGCTCAAGAGGCCGGGGCGGTTGAAGTCGCGCAGGACCTCCAAGTCGCGACGCCCGCCGGGCATCCGCCGGGCGATGGCGGTTAAGAGGTCGTCGCGCATCACCTGGCGCATCGGCCGGTTCTGGCGGCGGGCCTCCTTCTCGCGCCACTCGGAGAGCCGACGCGCCGCCTCCAGCGAGCGACGGTTGAGCTGATGCAAGCCGGGCAGGCGGCGCCAGCGGTCCTGATCGGCGCGGCGCTCGATGGTCTTGAGGTAGTCCTTGAACTCGGCCTCGGCCCACCAGGTCCGTCCCAGGCGGTCGAGTTCGGCCTTGAGCTTGTCTTGCATCGCCAGCAGGAAGCGGACGTCGTCCAGGGCGTACTTGACCTGCGCCTGCGACAGCGGCCGGCGGCGCCAGTCGGTGCGGGTCTCGCTGCCGGAGATCGTCTCGCGGAGCAGTTGGTGGACCAGGTTGGTGTGCGAGAGCGGGTAGCTGTACCCCACCAGCCCGGCGGCGATCTGGACGTCGAAGACTTGTTCGGGGAGACTCCCGGCGCGGAGGTGGCAGATCCGCATGTCCTCGCCGGAGGCGTGCATGACGACGTCGATGTCGGGATCGAGCACGACGTCCCAGAACGGGCTCAGATCGGCGACGGCCAGCGAGTCGACGGCGACCAGCCGCTTCGAGGTGGCGACCTGGATCAGGCAGAGGACCGGCTCGAAGGTGTCCTCGGAGACGAACTCGGTGTCGAAGGCGAACCGGCGCTCCTCGCGGACGTGCTCGACCAGTTCGCGGAGTCCCGTCGCGGTGGCGACGAGGCTTTCCTTTCTGGAGTCAGTCATGGGGGGGGAGGTCTTTCAGGAATTCGAGAAGTGCGGAATTGAAGGCGTCGGGGCTCTCATACGGCGAGAGGTGCCCGGCGCCTCGGATGACCTGGAATCGCGCGCCGGGCATGGCGTCGGCCAGCGCTTTCATCTCGTCCAGGGGCGAAATCACGTCGCAATCGCCGACGACGACCAGGGTCGGACAGGTGATCTCCTTCAACCGCGGGCGGCGATCCGGCCGCAAGGCCATCCCCCGCAGCGCGCCGGCGACGCCCATGGGCGAGGTCCGCTCCATCACGTCCTGGATCGGCGGGACCAGGGCGGGGCGGTCGTGGAAGGTCGACCGCGCGAACAACCGCGCGACCATTCCCTCGATCACGTCGTCGAGCCCGCCGGCCTTCAGGACCGCCCGGGCGGTCTGCTCCCGCGCGGCGGCGGCCTCGGGCGAGTCGGCCAGGGCGCGGGTGTCGGTCAGGACCAGCGCCCGGACCCGCTCCGGGTGGTTCAGCGCCAACGCCAACGAGACGTAGCCGCCCATCGACAACCCGCCCAGGACGACGGGCCCCTGGATTTCCAGGCCGTCGAGCAACTCCACGACGTCCTCGGCCATCTGGTCCATCGTGTAGGCGCCGTCGGGCGCCGGCGAACGGCCGTGGCCGCGGAGGTCCGGCGCGATCACGCGATACCCGGGCGAAAGCGCCCGGACCTGCGCGTCCCACATCGTCCTGTCCAGCGGAAAGCCGTGGAGCAGCACCACGGCCGGACCCGTCCCCTCGTCGCCGTAAGACAGCTTCATGACGTCATCCTCCCGCCTTCGCCGATCGGCCTCGGGTTCGTCCGATATTCTAGCCGCCGGTCGGAGCGAACGCGAGCGGGCGGGGCACCGCGGCTTTTCGATCGCTTGATCCGGCGCGGGAGTCGGCGGACAATCGTCACGATCCCTCCCCCCTCCTCGACCCCGGACGCATCGACGATGGCCCGACTCTCGCTGATCTCGCTGGACCGCCCCGGACTGGCCCCGTTCCCCCTCTCGGATCGGCTGCGGTCGCAACTGGTCTACTTCCAGGCAGATCCCGACTCCCCCGGCCTCCCCAGGCTGGGCGAGGACGAATACTGGTTCGACCGCGACGACGTCGCCCGCTGGCTCGACGACGGCTTCGTCAGCCTCGTCTCCCCCCTGGACACCGACCACCCCGCCGAGGTCGAACTGACCGAGGATCAGGAGGAACTGCTCGGCTGGCTGCTCGCCAACGCCGTCCGGCACGCGCGCGTGGGTTGACCGTCACCGCGCCCGCGGCTCGACCCCCAACAGAGTACGGACGAAGAAGTCCCGGCGGCGGCGGACGCCGTAGGGGCTTTCGCCCGCGCCGTGGTCGGCGCCGGGGAAGACCACCAGATCGAAGTCCTTGTCGGCCTTGATCAGGGCGTCGACCACCCGCATCGTCGAGGCCGGATCGACGTTGCGGTCGAGTTCGCCGACGGTCAGAAGCAGCTTGCCGGTCAGCTTGCCGGCGTTCGTGACGTTGGACTGCTCGGCGTAGTGGGGGCCGACGGGCCATCCCATCCACTGCTCGTTCCACCAGATCTTGTCCATGCGGTTGTCGTGGCAGCCGCAGTCGGCCGCGGCGGCCTTGTAGAAGTCGCCGTGGAACAAGAGCGCCCCCAGGGCGCTTTGGCCGCCGGCGGAGCCGCCGAAGATCCCCACCCGCGACAGGTCCAGCGCCGGGTTCTTCTCGGCCGCGGCCTTCATCCAGAGGACTCGGTCGGGGAAGCCGGCGTCGGCCAGGTTCCGCCAGCAGACGTCGTGGAACGCCTTGGACCGCCCGCTGGTCCCCATGCCGTCGATCTGGACCACGACGAACCCCAGTTCCGCGAGCGCCATGTGACGTAGGTACGGCGAGAACCGCTTGGGGACGAAGAAGCCGTGCGGGCCGGCGTAGATGTTCTCGATCACCGGGTGCTTGGCGTCGGCCTTGTAATCGCGGGGGCGGCAGATGACGCCGTAAATGTCGGTCTCGCCGTCGCGGCCCTTGGCGACGAACCGCTCCGGCGGCCTCCAGCCGGTCGCCTCCAGCCGCGAGACGTCCGCCCGCTCCAACGCGACGACCAGCGAGCCGTCGGCCGACCGCCTGAGTTCGGTGACCGGCGGCAGGTCGACGCGCGAGTAAGTGTCGATGAAATACTCGCGGTCGGGCGAGTACTCGACCTCGTGCGTCCCGTCGCCGGCGGTCAGGACGACGAGGTTGGAACCGTCGAAGTCCACCCTCGCGAAGTGGACGTGGTACGGGTCCTGGTCCGGATGAATCCCGCCGGCGCGGAACCAGATTTGACGCTTCTCCTCGTCGACCCGGTCGACGCCCAGCACGACCCAATCGCCCCTGGTGATCGTGTTCTTGACGCGGCCGTCGGCCGTGTCGATCAGGAACAGGTGGTTCCAGCCGTCGCGCTCGGACATCCAGATCAACTCGTTCGTCTTCTCCATCCGGCGCTCGAACAGCTTGGACGAGTAGCAGAAGAACGTCTCGGGCCGCTCGTCGACGACCGCCCGCGTCGCGCCGGTTTCGGCGTCGACCGAGACCATCCGCATCACCTGATGCCCGCGCTGGTTGTACAGGAACGAGAACCGCGAGGAGTCGGAGTTCCAGACGAAGCCGTCGACGCTCCAGGGGTTCGGCGCCAGGTCGGGGTCGATCGGGATCTCCTTGCGGGTCTCGACGTCGAAGAGGTGGGGCTTGAGGACGTCGATCTGGTCGCCCGGCTTGAGGTAGTCGTGAGTGACGAGCCTGGGCTGCAACTGGTCCTTGGGGGAGGAGGCGACCATGTGGACCTTGCGTTCCGACCCCTTGCGACGCCGGAGCGCCACGAACCGTTTGGAGTCGGGCGACCAGAAGACGCCCGGCTGGTAGGAGTCGACGTCGGAACCCTCGAAGCTGATCGGCGTCTCGCGTCCGCCTTCCTTCTCGCGAAGGACGAGGTCGTGGTCGCGGACGACGACGGCGAGCTTGCCGTTGGGGGAGCCCTCGCCGCGGGGGGACTCCCGCGTCCCCTCGTCTCGGTTCCGCCGCCGCCGTTCGCGCTCGGGCTGGGGCGGCTTCGAGGCGTCGTCCGGCGCGAGGGCCTCGGTCAACTCGCCCGACGGATCGAAACGATACGACTTGCCGTCGAAGGCGAACGTGGCCGCGCCGTCGTCGGCGACGGCGAAGCGGTCGAGCGCCAGCTTGGACGGGTCCAGATCCTTGCCCGCGGCCTTGCCGAGGGCCTCGGCCAGTTTGGCGTGGTCGAAGGCGGGTTCGCGCTCGGCCTTTTCGGCGTCGACCAGGACGTATTCGCGGGCGTCGTCGGCCAGGTCGTTGCGATACCAGAAGCGGCGACCGTCGGCGAGCCATTGGGGATGGACGGAGTCTCGGAAGACGGTGTTCCGCGTCGATTCGCGCAAGCCCTCGGCCCGCGCGTAGGCGGCCTTCGAGCCCTCGTCGCCGGCCTGGACGACGGCGAAGGCCCCCCAGGACAGAAGCGCCGCGGACAGTCCGACGGCGCGGGCCGAGTTTGGATGAACGGACAAGACGATTCCTCCCGCTGGATGGGTCGTGACGCTCCGGGCCGCTCGCGGGGCCGCGGAGCAGTCATTATGACCTCCGCGCCGCGGCGCGGAAACGAGGGCGTTCCGGGGTCGAGGGAGTTGAAGACGGCCGACGCGCGGCATACCCTAACGAGTGCGTCGTTCCGATTGAGAGGGTCGGCCCGGACGGGGCGGACCCGGCCTCGACGACGGATTCAACTCAATGGGCCGGATTCTCCTCGGGTTCTCCTGGGCGGACGCCGTCTGGTCGTTGGCGGCCTCCGCGGGCGTTCTCGTCGCCCTGGCGGCGGTCCTGATCTGGCTGGGGAGGCGGCGCGCGCGGGGAGGGTTCCAGGGTCGGTTGAAGGGCTACAAGGGGAAGGCCGTGGCCATGATGGACCGGCTCGACGCCCTGAAGGCCCGGCTCAAGGCCCTGCCGATCGAGGACGCCGACTTCGCCGAGCCGATGACCGGCGACAGCCTGGCGCTTTACCAGAAGACCGAGGAGGACCTGCGCGCGCTCTGGGACCGCTGGCTCGACGTGATGGACGTGGTCGACCGCGCCGAGCGGAAGGGGGAGGGGGGTTCGGGGGGAGTCCGCCGGGGGGACGAACTGGTCTCGGACGTCAAGGTGTTCAAGGAGGTGGAGGCGGGGGCCGTCGCGTGCTCGGAGGCGATGGACCGCCTGAATTCCGCCCACGAGGACGCCCGCGCCGCCGCCAGGACGGCCGAGGAAGCCCGCGGGCTGGCGGAGAAGAAGATCGAGGCCGTGGCCACGTCGGGCCTGCCGGCCGCGCCGTATCGGCCGGAGGCCGATCGGATCGCCGCGGAAGTCGCGAGGGCCGCCGCCGTCCTCGTCGCCGACCCCCTGGGCGCGAAGGCCGCGCTCGACCGGGCCAGGACCGACGCCGAGGCCCTCGCCGGCCGCGCGGGGGACGCGGCGGCGCGTCGCGACGACGCGGCGACGGTTCGGGAGGAACTGAAGGGGCTCCGCGACGCCGTCGCCGCGAGGCGTCGCGACGGCCTCCGCCTGGACGAGGACGGCGGCGACCCCGACCTCCCCGCCGCCCGAGCCGATCAAGCCCTGGCCGATCTTCAAGCGGCCCTGGAAGCGGGCGACCCGGCCGCGGCGGCGACGAAGCTGGTCGAGGCCCGCGCCGCGCTCGACCAGGCCAGGGCGGCGCTCGATTCGACGGTCCAGGCACGCGACGCCCTGCCGGCGCGGCTCGCCGAATCGCGGCGGGAGTCGCGCCGGCTTTCCGAGGCGGTCGTCCAGTACGAGGCGTTCGAGCGGGAGCTAAGGCGCGACTTCGCCGCCGAATCGTGGCGGGACGTCGCCGGCAACCTGACGCAGGCGCGGGCGCTTCTGGAGACCTTCGACCGCAAGGCCGACGAGGTCGAGCGAGAAGCCGGCCCGCGCGCGCAAAACTATCTTCTGGCCTCCCGTTTGCTTATCCGCTTGAACCAGGAACAGCGGGCCGTCTTTCAACTGATGGACGCGGTCGGCCAGCGGCTGGCGGGGCTGAAGGCCGCGCGCGAGCAGGCGCGGCGGCTCGTCGACGAACTGGCGACGGCCGACCGCGAGATCGGCGACTTCTTCCGCCGCAACGCCGCGACCGTCGGCGGTCAGGCGCGCGACGCCCTCCAGCGGGCGTCCCAGGCGCGGGAGGAGGCGACGCGACTCGCCGCGGCGACGCCCCCCGACTGGCCGAGGACGCTCGCCGCCTTGAACCTGGCGCGCGGCGAGTACGGCGTCGCGCGGGCGCGGGCCCAGTCGGACGTGGACGTCCGCCGGGTCATGACGTCCCAGCCCGGCCAGGGGCGGCCGACCTTCACCGCGCGAGACTTCGACACGGACGACGGCCCGCGATGAATCGACGGCGAATCCGCCGCGCCGCGATTGGAACGGCCGTCCGACTCGCATACCATGAACGACGGGTGGCAACACGTCTCGGGGAGGGCGATCCTCATGATCCTCGGCAAACTCTGGAACTCCATCGCCGCGCAGTTCAACAAGCTCGCCAACGCGATCCGGGGCTACGACCCGATCGCCGAGATGCAGCTGGAATACGACCGCTCCGTCGCCCAACTCAGGGAGGGGCGCGAGGGCCTGGCCCAGTACCGCGCCCTGGTGGAGCGGGTGCAACGGCAGGTCGACAACCAGTCGAGGGTGGTCGCCACGCTGGAGGCGAAGGTCAAGGCGTTCCTCAACGCCGGCGACCGCGACGGCGCCGCCAAGTTCGCGCTGGACCTCCGCCGCGCCAAGGACGACCTGGCCGAGAACCAGAAGCAACTGGACATCCACGAGCAGGCGTATCAAAACAACCTGCTGAAGATCAAGCACGCCGTCGAGAAGCTGGAGACGATCAAGCAGAAGATCGCCAAGTACGACGCCGACCTCAAGATGAGCCGCGCCGAGGCCGAGCTGTCCCAGATCGCCACCCAGTTCAACTTCAACGTGACCACCGACTTCGGCCAGGCGGAGCAGGTGATCCAGGACCAGATCGACCGCAACCGCGGCCGCGCGCGGGTCGCCGCCGACCTCTCCGGCGAGGGGGTCGAGGACATCAAACGCGAGATCGCCGTCGAGAAGAACCTGGCCGAGGACGCGCTTCGGGAGTTCGAGAAGGAGAACGGCCTCGCCACGCCGGAGACCGTCGGCGCCGCCCCGGCCGCCAAGCAGATCGGCCCCGCCCGGACCAAGCAAATCGAGCCGTTGCCGGACCTACCGTGAATCGACGTCTCGGAGCATGATCGCGTGAGCAACGATTCAACGGTCCCGCCGGCCGACGACGCGGCCGACCACCCCCCCTGGGCGCGCGAGTTGGCCGAGCAGTTCCTCGCCGGCGCGAGTTGCCTGTTCGTCCTGCACGGCGACGTCCACGACGTCGTCCGCCCGCCCGGCGACGGCCGACCGTCGTCCTACGTCGGGGTGGGGGAGTACCTGGCGACCCAACTCTTCGGCTCCTGGGACGTCGTCCTTCGCCACGACCTCGGCCGCGGCCTTCGCGCCTTCGCCGGGGCCGACGGCGACCGCCTCCGGAAGATGGTCGCCAAACTCTCCGAGAAGATCGGCGAGCCGAAGACCTGGCCCCGCGACCCCGACGCCGCGCTCGACCTGCTCGACCGCCTGGTCCAGTCGAACCTGATGGAGACCGACCCGGCGAAACGGTTGAGCATCGCGGTCGTCTTCGAGCACGCGGAATTCCTCCTGCCGTCGAGCGAACTGGCGCAACTCTCCGGGCCGCTGGGCTCGCGGCTGGTCCGGTTGCTCTCGTGGGCCCGAGACCCGAACGTCAAGCGGAACAACATGGCGTTCTGCCTGATGACCGATCAACTCGCGGAGATCAACGAACGGCTGGTCGGCAGCCCCTACGTCTCGGCCCTGACCGTGCCGATGCCCGTCGCCGACGAGCGCCGGCGATTCGTCGAGTGGTTCGACGCCCGCGACGGCCAGCCCGGCAACCTCGCCGAATTCGCGCCCGCCCAGTTGGCCGACCTGACCGCCGGGCTGAACCTCGTGAGCCTGGAACGGATGATGACCCTCGCCGAGCGATCCGGGGTCAAGCTCGACGCCGACGCGCTCAAGAAGCGGAAGAAGGCGCTGATCGAGGCCCAGGCGCGCGGGCTGGTGGAGTTCGTCGAGCCGCCGTACTCGATGGACGACTTCGTGGGCAACGAGGGGGTCAAGAAGCGGCTGATCGACGACGCCAAGCTGTTGGCCCGCGGCCGGCTCGACGCCGCGCCCATGGGCTACCTGATCTGCGGCCCGGTCGGCACCGGCAAGACGTACCTGGCGGAATGCTTCGCCGGCTCCGTCGGCGTCCCCTGCGTCAAGCTCCGCAACTTCCGATCCAAGTACGTCGGCGAGACCGAGGCGAACCTGGAGCGGCTCTTGACGGTCCTCCGCGCGATGGGCCCCGTGGTCGTCGTCATCGACGAGGCCGACGCCGCCCTGGGGACGCGCGAGGGCTCCGGCGACTCCGGCACCTCCAGCCGGGTCTTCTCCATGATCGCTTCCCAGATGGGCGACACCCGCTACCGCGGCAAGCTGATCTGGATGCTCCTGACCAGCCGTCCCGACCTGCTCCCCATCGACCTGAAGCGCCAGGGAAGGGCCGAGGTCCACCTGCCGCTGTTCAACCCGCCCGACGACGAGGAAGTCCGCGCGATGTTCCTGGCGATGGGCCGGAAGAACAAGTTTCGGATCGACCCGGCGCTCCTGCCGGGCGGGCTCGCCGGCCGGGGGCTCAGCGGCGCCGACGTCGAAAGCGTCGTCCTCTCGGCCAAGCGATTGGCCCTGATCGACGGCCGCGACCAGGCGACGGCCCTGGACGTCACCGCCGCGCTGGACGACTTCGTCCCCTCGGCGCAGGGGTTGGAGAAGGAGAAGCAGGAACTCGCCGCGGTCCTGGAATGCTCGTCGAAGTCGTTCCTCACCCCCGAGTGGCGGGAACTCGTCGAGCGTCCCGAGGCCCGCGCCAAGCTCCAGGAGCGCATGGCCGCGATCCGCCGCGTCATCGAAGAGTGATCATCCGACCGAACCGGGAGACGATCGATGTCCGAGAAGCACCGCACCCCCTGGCTGGACGACGCGGCCGACGCCCCGCTGATCAACGAATACGCCGAGAAACTCTCCGGCTTCATGGAGGCCATGGCCGACGGCAAGATCGAGAAGCGCGAACTGGACGAACAGGAGGGCCGCGTCGTCGCCCTCATGAAGCGGATCGAGCCCGAGTTGTCGACGGAGTTGCACGAGCAGGTCACGCGGCTGCTCTGCGAACTGACCGCGTACAACGTCATGCACACCCTCCACGGCCTGATGGAGGCGGCCCCCAGGACCAGGTTCCGGGGCTGAGCCGACGCCGACGTCGAAGAGGATCGTAAGCATGCGACGATTGCTTGGCGCGGGGATCGCGCTGTTGGGGCTCGCGGCCGTGGCGGCGGACGACCCGTTGCCGCGGTTCGCGCCGCTTGAGCCGGCCGAGGCGCTCAAGACGTTCCAAACGCGCGACGGCTTCCGGCTCGACCTATTGGCCGCGGAGCCGCTGACGACCGACCCGGTGGCCGCGGCCTACGACGAGGACGGCCGGCTCTACGTCGTGGAGATGTCCGACTACCCCCACGTCGACCCCGCCGCCGACAAGCCGTTCTCCGAGAATCACGACCCGCCGCTGGGCCGCGTCCGCGTCCTCTACGACGACGACGACGACGGCGTCTTCGACCGCGCGACGATCCTAGCCGACAAGCTCTCCTGGCCCACCGGCGTCGCGGTCTGGAAGGGGGGCGTCTTCGTCGCCGCCACCCCCGACGTCTGGTATCTGAAGGACCGCGACGGCGACGGCGAGGCCGACGAGCGCCGAAAGGTCCTCGCCGGCTTCCGCAAGTTCAACGTCCAGGCCGTCATGAACAACCTTCAGTGGGGCCCCGACCACCGCCTCTACGGCGCGGGGTCGAGCAACGGCGGCGGCGTCCAGGTCGTCGACCGCCCCGACCAACCCGCCGTCGCCCTGGGGCGGAACGACTTCCGCTACGACCCGATCTCCGACCGCTTCGAGGTCGTCTCCGGCGGCGCCCGCTTCGGCAACACCTTCAACGACTGGGGCGACCGCTTCCTCTGCGACATCCGCAACCCGGCCGAACACGTCGTCCTGCCGGCCCGCTACCTGGCCCGCAACCCGTTCCTCCCCACCCCGCGCGTGCTTCACGACGCCGCCGAGGCCGGCGATACGATCCTCCTCTTCCGGATCAGCCCCCTGGAGCCCTGGCGCGAGCTGCGGGCGCGGCGGTGGTCCGAAGTCGGCAAGGCGATGCCCAAAAGCGAGCTGACGGCCGGCGGCAGCCTCACGTCGTCCAGCGGCCTGACCGTCTACCGGGGGGACGCCTACCCCGAAGCCTACCGCGGCAACCTGTTCCTCGGCGAGGTCGCCAACAACCTGATCCTCCGGATGGCCGTCGAGCCCGACGGCGCGACCTTCCACGCCTGGCGGCCCGACGCGGAAGACAAGGCCGAGTTCGTCGGCTCCACCGACACCTGGTTCCGCCCGGTGAACTTCGTCAACGCCCCCGACGGCGCGCTCCACGTCCTGGACATGTACCGCGAGACGATCGAGCACCCCTGGTCGATCCCCGAGGACATCCTGGCGAAACTCGACCTTCGAAGCGGCGAGGACCGCGGCCGGATCTACCGCCTCACGCCTCCGAACTTCACGCGCCGGCCCACGCCCAAGCTGAGCGCCGCGGGCGTTCCGGAACTGGTCGCCCTGCTGGAACACCCCGACGGCTGGCATCGCGAGACGGCCCACCGACTGCTCTACGAACGCCAGGACCGCGCCGCGGTCGAGCCGCTTCGGCGCCTGCTCGGCGAGTCGAGGGAACCGCGGGCGCGGCTGCTGGCGTTGCACTCGTTGGAAGGTCTGGGCTCGCTCGGCGACGCCGATCTTCTGACGGCGCTTCGGGACGAATCGCCCCACGTCCGCGAGCACGCCGTCCTTCTGGCCGAGCCCCGACTAGGCACGGCGGCGGAGTTGCGCGGGGCGGTCGTCGCGCTGGCCGACGACCCCGCGGCTCGGGTCCGGTTCCAGGTCGCCTTCACGCTGGGAGAGATCCGGGACGGGGGAGGGGAGGTCTCCGGCGCGCTGGCCGCGATCGCGCGTCGCGATGCGGGCGACGTCTGGATCCGGACGGCCGTCCTCAGTTCGGCGACGGCCGACCCCGCCGGCCTCTTCGAGCGGCTTCAGGCCGATCGCGCGTTCGCCGGCGGCACCGACGGCGCGGCGCTTTTACGATCGCTGGCGCTGGTGGTCGGCGCGCGGGGACGCGACGAGGAGATCGGCGTCGTGCTTGGGGCGCTCGCGAGGGGCGGTCGGGACGACTCGGCCGTCGAGGCGGCGCTGGGACTGGGCGGCGGCCTGTCGCGCGATCGTCGTCGGCTCTCCGACTTGAAGGGCTTGCCGAAGCCGTCGGCCGACTGGCTCGCGGCGTTGTTCGACCAGGCCGCGGCCGTCGCGCCCGACGACGAGGCCGAACCCGAGGCGAGGGCGCGGGCCGCCGCGGTCCTGGGCCAGGCGGGCTACGACCGGGCCGCCGCCACGCTCCCCGCGCTGTTGGAGCCGAACCAGCCGCCGGCGGCGCGGTCGGCCGCGGCGAAGGCGCTGGGAGGGTTCGACCGCCCCGAGGTCGCGGGGCTGCTCCTGGCCCCCTGGAAAAGCTACACGCCGAGCCTCCGCAACGAGGTCGTCGGTTTGCTTCTGGGGCGTCGCGGCTGGATCGGCCCGCTGCTCGACGCCGTGGAGGCGGGAACGGTCGCCGCGGGTCAGATCCCGCCGACCCGCCGGACGGCGCTCGCCGCCGACCGCGACCCGGCGCTCCGCGACCGCGCCCGGGCGCTGTTCGCCGCGGAGGCCGTCGGCCCCCGCGCCGAGGCGGTCGCGCGCTACCAGCCGGCCCTGGCGACGCCCGGCGATCCCGACCGCGGTCGGATCGTCTTCGATCGCGAGTGCCTCGCCTGCCACCGGATCGGGACGCGGGGCAACGCCGTCGGCCCCAACCTGGCGGGGGTCCGCCGCCGGACGGCCGAGGAGGTCCTGGTCAACGTCCTCGACCCCAACCGCGAGGTCTCGCCGGAGTTCGTCGAGTACGCCGCGGCCATCGACGACGGCCGCGTCGTCTCCGGCCTGGTCGCCTCCGAGACCCCCGCCGGCGTCACCCTCCGCGGCCGCGACGGCGCCGAGGAAACCGTCCTGAGGCGCAACCTGGCCGAACTCTCCAGCACCGGCAAATCGCTGATGCCCGAGGGGATCGAACAGACCGTCTCGCCGGGCGAGATGGCCGACTTGATCGCATACCTGCTGCGTATCCAGGATTGAATCGGAGGGCGACGCGTTGATCTGGGACGTACACGCGCACATCGCCGGCACGGGCGAGCGGACGCCCGAGGAGGCGATGGCCCGGCTGATCGTCGCGGCCGACCGGATGGGGATCGACCGCCTGGTCGTCTGCATGGGCGATCCCTGGGCGCACGACCCGTCGCCGGCCGAACTGGTCCGCGAAAACGACCAGGTGCTAAGGGCGCTCGAACACTGGAACCATCGCGCGTTCGGCTTCGTCTACGTCAGCCCGAAACACGTCGAGGCCAGCCTTCGCGAGATCGACCGCTGCGTCCGCGACGGGCCGATGATCGGCCTCAAGCTCTGGGTGGCCGAGCGCTGCGACTCCCCCCGGGCCGACGAAATCGTAAAACGCGCCCAGGCGCTTAAGGCCGTGATACTCCAGCATACCTGGATCAAGGCGGGCGGGAACCTACCCGGAGAGTCGACGCCGACGGACCTGGCGGCGCTGGCGTCGCGGCATCCCGACGCCTCGTTCGTCTGCGGCCACTGCGGCGGCCAGTGGGAGTTGGGCGTCCGCGCCGTGCGGTCGCGCCCGAACGTGGCCGTGGACGTCGCCGGCGGCGATCCCACCGCCGGCATCGTCGAAACGGCCGTCCGCGAACTGGGCGCGGAGCGCGTGGTCTACGGCAGCGACGCCCCCGGCCGCTCCTTCGCCTCCCAGTTGGCGAAGGTCACGGGCGCGGACGTGAGCGAGGCCGACCGCAAGCTCATCCTCGGCGAAAACCTCCGTCGGCTCCTCCTGCCGATCCTGCAAGCCAAGGGGATCGACGCATGATCGACGTCAACGTCTCGCTCTCCCGGTGGCCGTTCCGCCGCCTCCCGCTCGACCATCCCGAGAAACTCGTCGCCAAGCTCCGCGCGTCGGGCGTCACCGAGGCGTGGGCCGGCAACTTCGACGCGCTTCTGCATCGCGACCTCGCCGCCGTCAACGCCCGGACGGTCGCGATCTGCCGTCGCCGCGGCGACGGTCTGCTACGTCCGTTCGGGGCCGTCGACCCGACCTTGCCCGACTGGCGCGAAGACCTCAGGCGCTGTCACGAGGATTACGCGATGCCCGGCGTCCGGCTTCATCCCAATTACCACGGCTACGCCCTGGACCACCCGGCGTTCGTCGAGTTGCTCGACGACGCCGGATGCCGCGGACTGGTCGTCCAGATCGCCCTGAAGATGGACGACGAGCGTCACCTGCACCCGCTGCTGAAGGGTCTGCCCACGACCGACCTCGCGCCGTTGCTCCCGCTCCTGGCCCGGCCGAACCGGCCGAAAATCATCCTGCTCAACGCGCTTCGCAACCTGAGCGGCGAGCCCCTGCGCAAGCTGCTGGCCGCGGGCGACGTCTGGGTCGACGTCGCGATGCTGGAGGGGATCGAGGGGATCAAGCGGCTCGTCGCGCAAGTCGGCCCCGATGGGATTCTCTTCGGCACCCACGCGCCGTTCTACTACCCCGAGGCGGCCGGGATGAAGCTCCGGGAGTCGCCGCTTTCCCCCGAGCAGGCCGAGGCGGTCATGCAAGGCAACGCCCGGCGGATCATTCCTGCGTCTTGATAAGGTCAAATGAAAACATCCTTCTCCCCTTGAGGGAGAAGGTGGCCGAAGGCCGGATGAGGGGTGGACCGACCGGAAGCCTTGGGTCTCCGCGGTCTTCGAAGACCGATCGCTCCCGTCCGACGGCGGCGCCGGTCGACCCCTCATCCGGCCCTTCGGGCCACCTTCTCCCTCAAGGGGAGAAGGGATTGAGCATATTCGACCCCGGTTGTTGGGGAGGCTCACTCCCACGCCTCGTCGAAAAACCCCTCGGAGATCCGCTCCGCCGTCGCGCCGGGGGCGATGCGGTACACGGCGAAATCGGCGACGTGGGGGTAGAGCAGGGCGTTGGTTCCCTTGAACTCCTTCTCACCGAAGCTCATGCCGGAGTTGACGACGACGTAACGGAGCGGATTTCGGGGATTGGCCTTGATCGACACGGGCGCGAGCCCCGCGCCCGCGTACTCCTCGCCTCGGAGCTTCAGCTCCGTCGGCGTCCACGTCAGGCCGAGGTCCGGGGCGAGTTTCGCGATCCAGGAGTTCGAGCCCGGATCGCCGAAGAGGACCAGGTTGCGCGTCTTCACGTCGTCATCGGTGACTTCGACGTCGTTCTTGATCGGAAGCTCGCCGCGCATCCAGCGTTCCCAGTCGTCGGCGAAGGTCTTCAGTCGGGCGTCGGCCCAGACCTGGACGTCGGGATCCGCGGGCGTTCCCGTGCCGCGGACGCAGAGGAACGGCGCGGTGAAGGCGTCGTCGATCGGGCCCTGGACGCCGGGGGCCTTCTCGCCGTCGGCGTTGGCGAGGACCGCCGCGGCCTCGTCGTCGCCGAGAGCCCGCCAACCCTCCGACGTCTTGCGGAAGAGGGCCTGGGGCGAGTCGCCCGCGAGCGCGAAGTCCCGGCCGTCGAGCCGAACGCGGTCGGCGACCCCGCGGTCGACCGCGAGCGCCGCGACGTTCTCGGTTCGAACCGTCGCCGCGCCGTCGTCCAGGTCGGCGTCGAGCGTCGCCGGGGCGTAATGCTCGCCGAGACGCAAGACCGTCAGCCAACCGACGCGCGGAGACTTCAACGTGTAAGTGACGAACCGAATCCGGGCGGCCGGCCTTCGTCTCCCCCGCGGGACGCGCTCGTCATGGAACGCCTTGAGGAGCCGGGCGCTTTCCTTGTCGACGGCGTGGCCCATCCCCTTGCCGACGATCCGGCGGAAGTCGGGCCCCTCGGCGACGGTGACGAGCCCCTCGGTCTTCATGGCGACGCCCCGGGCGCGGAGCGCTTCCAGGACGTTCAGCGAGGCTTGCGCCTGCGCGTCGTTCTCGCCGCCGTAGCCGGCGATCGGGACGTCGAAGGCGTTGCGGGCGTAGTCGACCGCGTCGTATATGCGCAACAGTTTTCGGGTCGTCTCGGACGGGTCGCCGAGCCTGGCGTAACGGATCGTCTCGGTGAAGCCGGCGCCGGCCTCGACGCTCGCCCAGAAGCTCGGATGGCGCAGTCCCAGGTGCCAGGCGCCGGCGCCTCCCATGGAGAAGCCCCGAAGGACGATCGCGTCGTCGTCCACGGGATAGTCGCGGCGGACGGCGTCGATCGCCTCGAAGACGTCGGTCTCGCCGGCCCAGCGGAAGGCGTTGTTCCCTCGGCCGTAGACGTGCAGGACGATTCCCGTTTGGCCGTCGGGCGCGGGCTTGCCGTCGTGGGCGTCGATGAAGCGGACCTCGCTGATCTTGCCGTCGCGACCGTGGAGCACGACGTCCAGCCGCGCCTTCCCCGCCGGCATGTTCGCCGGGACGACGACCGCGTAGGGTTGGATCGAGCCGTCCACCTTCGAGCGGTAGCCGCGAGCCGTCGAGCCGGTCGCGCGGACCCAGGGCTTGCGTCCGGCCTTCAACGCCGCCGCCCTCGTCAGACCCATGTCGATCGTCTTGAGGGTCCGGGCGACGTCGCGGGCGTCGAAGAACTCGTCGTACTTGAGCGTCCAGGCCGCGGCCTTCAGCGCGATCTCGACGTCGGCCAGGGCGTCGCGGTCGTCGGTCGCGGCGGCCTTCTTCACGGCGCCGGCCAGTTCGTCCAGCTTCGCCTCGATGGCCGCGCGTTCGTCCGGGGTCGGGAGTGGGGACGGCCTCGGTTTGGCGGCGCGCTGGGCGAGGGCGGGCGCCGCCAGCAGGAGCGGCAGGAGGAACGAGGCGGCGCGGCGCGGCCACTTGGACATCGCGAAGCTCCCGGAAGGCGCGGACCATGGGAATTCGAAGCGTCTGACGATTGGAATCATAATCCCTCGGCGGGCGCGCCGCGACGATCCGGCGGGGAGGCGGCTTGATGCCTCCCCGCGGGGTCCGAGTCGGCGGCGCCGTGACGCGCCGCGGCGGCTCGCGTATCATGGTCGTTCCAGGGCGGACGACGCGGATCGGGCGAGGAGCCAAGGCATGAGCTTGCAAATCGGAAGGGCCGTCGCGATCGCGGCGGCGGCGGCGATCGCGGGGGGGTCGGCGACCGCGACGCGCGGCGACGACCGCCTGAAGCCGGCGTTCGAGGCGATCCAGGCCGGCGACATGCTGGCTCACATCAAGATACTGGCCTCCGACGAGTTCGAGGGCCGCGCCCCCGGCGGCGTCGGCGAGGAGAAGACCACGGCCTACCTGATCGACCGCCTCAAGGCGATCGGCCTGAAGCCCGGCAACCCCGACGGCTCGTATGAGCAGCCCGTGCCGCTGGTCGGCTACAAGGCCACCGAGATCAAGGGGGCGTTCCACGCCCCCGGCGGCGAGGTCGCCTTGAAGGCGCCCGAGAACTTCGTCGCCGTCTCCCGCCGGCTCTCCCCCGAGGTCCGCGTCGAGAATTCCGAGGTCGTCTTCGTCGGCTACGGCGTCGTCGCGCCCGAGTACGACTGGGACGACTTCAAGGGCCTCGACGTCCGCGGCAAGACCCTGGTCATGCTGGTCAACGACCCCCCCGTTCCCGACCCGAACGACCCCGGCAAGCTCGACCCCTCGACGTTCAAGGGGGACGCGATGACCTATTACGGGCGCTGGACGTATAAATACGAGATCGCCGCCGAGAAGGGCGCCGCCGCCGTGATCCTGATCCACGAGGAAGGCCCCGCCGGCTACCCGTTCGACGTCGTGCGAGGAAGCTGGAGCGGCGAGAACTTCGACATCGACGAGCCCGCCGCCGAGGGCGCGCCGCCGCGGACGGCCGTCGAGGGCTGGATCGACCTGGAGACCGCCGGCAAGCTCATGACCGCCTGCGGCAAGGACCTCGCGAACCTCAAGAAGTCCGCGGTCGATCGCGGCTTCCAGCCCGTCCCGCTGGACGCCAGGGCCGCGTTCTCCATCAAGACCGAACACCGCAAGGTCCAGTCGCGCAACGTCGTCGCCAAGGTCGAGGGCGCCGACCCGGCGCTCAAGGACCAGTACGTGATCTACTCCGCCCACTGGGACCACCTCGGCCGCGACGACTCGGTCCCGGGCGACGATAAGATCCACAACGGCGCCGTCGACAACGCCTCCGGCGTGGCCGCCCTCCTGGAGATCGCCGAAGGCTTCGCCAGGCTCTCGCCGCCGCCGAGGCGCTCGGTCCTGTTCCTGTTCGTCACCGCCGAGGAGCAAGGGCTGCTAGGCTCGAAATACTACGCCGAGCACCCCCTTTACCCGCTCGACAGGACGCTCGCCAACATCAACATGGATTGCGTCAACGCCTGGGGGCCGACGAAGGACGTCATCAGCATCGGCATGGGGCAGTCGACGTTGGACGATCTTTTGGTCGAGTTGGCCGGGGTCCGCGGCCGCGTCGTCAGGCCCGACGCCGAGCCGGAGAAGGGGTACTATTACCGCTCCGACCACTTCGAGTTCGCCAAGCGGGGAGTCCCGGCGCTCGATCCGGAGGGGGGCCGCGAGTACGTCGGCAAGGATCCCGAGTACGGCCGGAAGAAGCAGGAGGAATACATCAAGAACGACTACCACAAGCCCAGCGACGAGGTGAAGCCCGACTGGGACCTTTCCGGCGCCGTCGAGGACGCGCGGTTGCTGCTTGAGGTGGGCGTCCGCGTGGCCGACGGCGAGACGTGGCCGGAGTGGAAGCCGGGCAGCGAGTTCAAGGCCCGTCGCGAGGCCATGCTCAAAGCGGCCGGCCGCTGATGGACGACTCCTCGTCGCGGCGTCGCGTCGCCCCGGGCGTCGGCCTGCTCGCCCTGGCCGTCGCCGGAGCGCTCGCCGATCGGGCGTTCGGCTGGATCGATCCGGCGTTCGACTTCCTGGCCCACCAGTTCTACGAAGTCCCGATGCTCGCCGCGATCCGGCGGCCGTCGCAGCTTATGCTCGCGCGCTGGCATCTGGGGATCGCCGCGACGACGGCGGGGTTGGGGTTGGTCGCCTCGCGGTGGTTGAACCGCGAGGTCCGGCTCGCGCTCGCGATCGTCTGGGTCGGCTACGCGATCCGGGCGACCGCCTGGATCTGCGGCGGGAACGTCCCGCTGGTCCCCGGCGACAGCAGCCATTACCTGGAGGTGGCGACGTCGGTCTCCCGCGGCGAGGGGGCGGTGAAGCACTACGTCGAGAGCTTCTTCAACGACTACCCGCGAATCCGCGAGGGCCGCGGCGTGCTCGACGACTGGGCCACGCCGCTTGACGCCTACGTCCGCGCCGGCGCTTACCGCCTGGCCGGCGTCGCGCCCGGCGCGGACCTGGACGCGACGATCGCCGTCGCCAAGTTGACGAGCTTCGTCATCAACCTCTTGGCCTTCCCGGCGCTCTTCGGGCTGGCGCGGCGGCGGTTCGGCCCGCGGGTCGCGCTGCTGTCGATCGCCATTCTGGCCGTGCTGCCCGTCCACGCGATCTACGCGGCGTTCGTCCTCCGCGAAAGCCTGGTGGCGCTGACGGCGATCCTCGCCGTCTGGACGATCGTCGAGGTCTGGAACGCCGAGAGGGCGAGGACCGCCGCCGCCTGGGCGGTCGCCGCCGGCGTCTGCGGCGGGCTGGCGATCCTGGCGCGGAACACCGGCTTGGCGCTAGAGGGGGCGGCGGGGCTCGTCTCGCTGATCCTTCTGAGAAGGCGCTTGTGGTTGATCGCGGTCTGGCTCGTCGCGCTCGTCGTCGTGATCGCCCCCTGGGGCTACGCGACCTATCAAGAGTACGGCCGGCCGTTCTACGCATATACGAATCTCTTCGAGTACAACTTCTCGTGGACCGTCCACCACTACGAGAAGGGGAACACGACCCCCGGCCAGTTCTACACGAGGGAGAACGCGCCCGAGATCCTGCGGGTGAAGGTCAAGATGCTGGGGATCATAATCGTTTATTCGACGATGATCGTCGGCTTGCCGTTCGTCGCGGGCTACTTTTACAGGCTGCGACGGGGGAGGGGGGCACCGGGGCGCGACGTGGACTGGCTCTCGGCCGTGACCTTCGCGGCGTTCGTCGCCGGGACGATCAAGAGCGTCGCCGACGTGACGCAGGTCCAGCAGCTCGGCCGCTACTACCTGCCGGCGTTCCTGGTGATGACGCCGACGGCGGCGGCCGGCGTGCTGGCGTGGCTGGACCGGCTGAGCATCGACCGTCGCGCGTTCGGCTGGCTGGCCTCGTGCTACGTCGCGCTCGTCTGGGCCGATCCGACGTGGGCCTACGACGCATCGTGGTTCACGAAGCCGTTCCAACTCCACTGGCCGGGCCTGCGCGCGGCGGGGGAATGGATTCGCGAACACCCCGACGCCGTCCCTCCCGACGCCCGCGTCATGACGTGGTTCCCGTGGGAGACGCGATTCACGTCCGGCCGGACGACGATCCTCATGCCCCGAAATTATAGCGCCGCGAGGATCGACGAGGTCATCCGCCAGTACGGCGTCACGCACGTCCTCTGGGGCTCGTTCGAGCCGCCCGAGCATATCGACGCCGAGGTCTGGGGGCCGTACCTGGAGGGCGTCCGGACGTCGCTGGGGCTTACGCAGGCGCGCGAGCTGTACCGCTCGCCTCCGGACGTCCGACTCTACCCCGTCCGACTGTACCGGCTCCGCTAGGGGACGCCCCGCGATGCGCAAGTCGATCTGGATATTGCTCGGCGTGCTGGCGTGTACCGTCTGGTATCGCGCGCACACGTTCGGGCCGACGGTCGGGGTTCGATTGTGGCCGGTCGTCTCGGGACCGTCGGAGCCGTTGGACTGTGACGAGGCGATCTACGCGCACATGGGGCGTCGGATCCTCGCGGGCGACGTCCTCTATCGCGACCTGACCGAGAACAAGCCGCCGTTGGGTTACTGGATCTACGCCGCGGGGGTCGCGTCGTTCGGCTACACCGAAACGGCGATCCGGCTCCTTCCGATCCCCTTCGTCCTGGCGACGATCGTCTGCGTCTGGTGGCTCGGCGTTCGGTTCGCCGGGGCGTTCGCGGGTGGGCTTGCGGCGTTCCTGGCCGCGGTCCTGACGACGGACCCCTTCCTGTTCGGCAACGGATCGAACATGGAACACTTCATGAACACGTTCTCGATCGCCTCGCTGGCGCTGATGGTGTTCGGCTGGGACCGCGGCAAGACGTGGCCGTTCCTGGCGGCGGGCGCGATGGTCGCCGCGGCGACGCTGGTGAAGCAGGTGGCCGTCGTCCCACTGGCGGTGTACGGCGTGGCGCTGTTGGCGAGGCGGTCGCGGGAGGGACTGAGGGCGGCGGTCGCGCTGGGTCTGGGGTTCGCGGCCGCGCTTCTGGCGGCGGTGTTGGTCTTGTGGCTGCGAGGGGCGGGGTGGGACGCTTATGTGGACGTCATTCAATTCGGTCGCGCGATGGCGACGGACGTCGCGCCGGAGCCGGGCGCGCCGCCGGGATGGATGCGCTGGCTGACCGGCAACGCCGACCCTAAGGGGATGTTGCCCTGGCCGTTCGGCGACACGAACTACCTCGTCTGGTGGGCCGGCGGAAGCTGGCCGGCGTGGCTGGCGCTCGCCCCTTGCCTGGCCCATCTGGCGTTCGCGCCGACGACCACGCCCGCGCGACGCCTGGCCGCGGGCTGGATCGTCACCAGTCTGGCGGAAGTCGCCCTGCCGGGCATGTACTGGCCGCATTACTATTTGCTGGCGGCGCCCGGCGCGGCGCTCGCGCTGGGGGTCACGGCCGGGGACTGCCTGACGGGGTTGCGGACCAGGTTCCGCGTCGCGGACCTCGGCGGGCTGCTCGTGGTCGTCGCGGCGACGCTCGGGACGGTCGGGCTTCAGGTCCGTGACTATCTTTTGTGTCCGCCCCGGGAGTTGACGGTTCGCTACAAGGGGGGCGGCCAGTGGGTCGTCCTGCGCGATCTGGGGAGGGAGTTGGACCGTCGCCGCGGCGTCTTCGACGATCCGAGGCTCTTCGTCTGGGGCTGGCAGAGCCCGCTGTTCTTCTACGGCGAGCTCGACCACGCCAGCCGGCATCTCTTCGTCGACAACCTCTTGCGCGATTACGCCGATAGGCCCCACCCGCTCATCTCCCCGCGGGTCGCCGAGATCATGGACGACCTGCGGACGAAGCGACCGCCGTTGATCTTCGTCGGCTACCCGCCCTTCCCGGCGCTTCGGGACTTCTTGATGGAGGGATACTTGCCGTCGAAGCTGGTGGCGGCTGGTGGCGACCTGGGGCTCTGGGTGGCGAAGGACCGCTACGCGGCGTTCGAGAACTTCGACGGAATCGGCAATCCAAATAAGTGACGACGAGAATCCCTTCTCCCCTTGAGGGAGAAGGTGGCCGAAGGCCGGATGAGGGGTCGCGCTACCGGAAGCTCGGGGATTGCGAGGTATTCGCGGTCCAGGCGGCTTCGTCCGAAACGCGGCGCCGGTCGACCCCTCATCCGGCCCTTCGGGCCACCTTCTCCCTCAAGGGGAGAAGGCGATTCCGTTCCAGCCCGCTTCGTCATCAACTCACATGCTGTCGATGACGGCGGTGCCGAACTCGCCGCACTTGACCTTCTGGGCGCCTTCCATGAGGCGGGCGAAGTCGTAGGTGACGGTCTTCTTGCCGATGGCGCCGTCCATCCCCTTGACGACGAGGTCGGCGGCCTCGGTCCAGCCGAGGTAGCGGAGCATCATCTCGCCGGAGAGGATGACCGAGCCGGGGTTGACCTGGTCCAAATCGGCGTACTTGGGGGCGGTGCCGTGGGTGGCCTCGAAGATGGCGTGGCCCGTCGCGTAGTTGACGTTGCCGCCGGGCGCGATGCCGATCCCACCCACCTGCGCCGCCAGGGCGTCGGAGAGGTAGTCGCCGTTGAGGTTCATCGTGGCGATGACGTCGAAGTCGGTCGGCCGGGTGAGGACCTGCTGCAAGACGATGTCGGCGATGGCGTCCTTGACCAGGATCTTGCCGTAGCCGAGCGCGGCCTTTTGCTCGGCGTTGGCGGCGTCCTCGCCCTTGGCGGCCTTGGTCCGCTCCCACTGGCCCCAGGTGTAGACCTTGTCGGCGAACTCGCGCTCGGCGAGGGCGTAGCCGTAGTTGCGGAACGCGCCCTCGGTGAACTTCATGATGTTCCCCTTGTGGACGAACGTCACGCTCTTACGGCCGTTGGCGATCGCGTACTCGATCGCCGATCGGATCAAGCGCTCGCTTCCCTCGCGGGAGACGGGCTTGATGCCGACGCCGGACGTCTCCGGGAATCGGATCTTCTTGTAGGCGTCGGGGAACTCGGCCTTGATGAAGTCCAGGAGCTTCTTGGCGTCGGCGGAGCCGGCCTCGAACTCGACGCCGGAGTAGACGTCCTCGGTGTTCTCCCGGAAGATCACCATGTCGACCTTCTCGGGGTGCCGCACGGGCGAGGGGACGCCCTTGAACCAGCGCACCGGGCGGAGGCAGACGTAGAGGTCGAGCAACTGCCTGAGCGCGACGTTCAGCGAGCGGATGCCGCCGCCGATGGGGGTGGTCAGCGGGCCCTTGATGCCGACGAGGTACTCGCGGAAGGCGTCGACGGTGGCGTCGGGAAGCCACTCGTTGAACAGCGAATGGCTCTTGCCGCCGGCGTAGACCTCGACCCACTCGATCTTCCGCTTGCCGCCGTAGGCCTTGGCGACGGCCGCGTCGAGGACGCGGACGCTGGCGCGCCAGATGTCGGGGCCGGTGCCGTCGCCCTCGATGAACGGAATGATCGGGCGGTCGGGGACGTTCAGCTTGCCGCCCTGGATCGTGATCTTCTCGCCACCCGCCGGGGCCTCGACTTTCGGGCTCGCCATGCAACGTTCTCCTTATGACTCGGACACGAAGGGCGCGCCGGCCGGCGTCGGTTGACGCGCCGTTCCGATCGGACGGTCGATCATGGCAGAATCCCACGGGAGCGGCAAGGCACGGAGCGAGCCGCCTCCACGGCGCGCCGGCCGATGAGGGCGTCCGCGATCCGTCTCACGCCACCGGCTGCTCGAAGACGGCGACGCTGGCGGTGTAGCCGTGGATGAAGTTCTGGCCGCCGATCGGGCCCAGTTCGCCCATCGCGAAGAAGCCGGCCACCGGGATCGGGCCCAGCAGTTCGCGGATCACGGCGGCGTCGTGGTTGGGGGTCGGGAACATCCGGGCGCCGCGGCCGTTGCAGGTGAAGAGCAGGGCGCCGGCGGGGATCGTCGCCCCTTCCTCGTCCCCGGGGCGGCGGGTCAGGGCTTCGCGAAGGTCCTCGTCGGCGGTCTGGGCGTCGCGGACGTGGAACTGGACGGTCTGGCCGACCCGGATCAAGTCGCTGATCTGGATCGCGCCCGCCTCGTCGGCGCCGATGACGTTGTGGACCAGGAAGTCGCCGCGGTGGAACGACTCCTGGTACTCGTTGATGACCCTCCCCAGGTGCAGGCCCTGCTGCACCTTCTCGACGTCCTCCTCGGGTAGCTCGCCCAGGATCTCGCGGAGCATCTCAAGGGCGGGACGGCGGCCCAGTTCGCGGATGACGTTCTGCTCGGCCTTCGTGACCAGCATCGTCCGGCCGACCGGCCGGCAACCCTGGCTGACGACGGTTCGGATCGAGATCGGCCCGGAGAGCCGCAGGGCGACCGCGCCGTCGGTGAACGCCTCGCCGTCGAGGAGCAAGCGGTTCGATCCCGGCTCGGTCCCGGCGCTGGCCATGCCGCCGACGATCCGGAGGCCGCGGCGCTCCTCGTCCGCCAGCTTGAGCAGGTCGCGGACGGCGAAGGTGAACGGATCGGCCAGGAGGAACAGGACCGACTCGTCCGGCTTGCCGAGGGACTCCAGCGACCGCCGCAGCGAGCCGCCGCCGGGGTCGAACCGAACCGGCTGGATCTCGACCGCCGGTTCGTACAGCGACCAGACGACCAGGGCCGGCTTGCGCTCGATCTCCTGGTCGTCGCCGACGATGGATTCGCCGGTGCAGCCCAGGACGTGCCGGGTCCTTCCCGATTCGAGGAACGCCTGCGACAGCTTGCCCAGGACCGCCGCGTGGTGCCTGGAGCTGAAGATCAGGGTGAGGTCGGCCGGCGGGGCGTCCTCGGCGGCGCCGGGGTCGGCGTCGAGGCGTTCGAGGATCTGGTGGAACGCCGTGCTGGCGCTCCGGGCCGTGGAAAGGGCCGAGACGCATTTCATGGCCGTGCCTGCAATCATCCCTGGGTCGGGGAGGCGGGTCCGTGACAAGCCGACTTCTCCGGACGGCTTCCATCCACTATAATCACCCGACGGAAGGCCCACTACCGGAACCGTCGCCGACCGAGGATCGGACCCGCCCGCCGCCGCGCCGCGGCGGGGGCCGTCCGCCGCCGTCCCAACCGCCCCGTCTGGACGAGGACCGACGCGCGTCGCGCTTCGGCAGCCCGATCCACGTCATCGGACCTGATTTATGGCCTTCGATCCCAAGTACGTCCGCAACTTCTCGATCGTCGCCCACATCGACCACGGCAAGAGCACCCTGGCCGACCAGATCCTGCTGCAATCCGGCGCGATCACCCAGCGCGAGTTCCGCGAGCAACTCCTGGACGACATGGACCTGGAGCGCGAGCGGGGGATCACCATCAAGGCCCGCGCGGTGGCCATCGACTACGTCCTGGACGGCCGGTCCTACGAGCTGAACCTGATCGACACGCCGGGCCACGTCGACTTCCACTACGAGGTCTCGCGCAGCCTGGCGGCGTGCGAGGGCGCGATCCTGTTGGTCGACTCCACCCAGGGGGTGCAGGCCCAGACCGTCGCCAACGCCTACCTGGCGGTCGCCGGCGACCTGGCGATCGTGCCGGCCCTCAACAAGATCGACATGCAGGCGTCGCGGCCGGAGGAGGTCAAGGAGGAGATCCTGGTCACGCTGGGGATCGACCCCGCCGAGGTCCTGGCCGTCAGCGGCAAGACCGGCGCGGGCGTCCCCGACCTGCTCCGCGCCATCGTCGAGCGGGTGCCGCCGCCGTCGGGCGATCCCGGGAAGCCGCTGCGGGCCCTGATCTTCGACTCCAAGTTCGACGACTACCAGGGCGTCGTGGTCTACGTCCGGGTGGTCGACGGGGTCTTGAAGGTCGGTCAAAAGATCCGACTCATGGCCGGCGGCTCCGACCACGAGGTGATCGGCCTGGGCCGCTTCCGCCCCCGCGAGGTCGCCTGCGACGAGCTGGGGGTGGGGCAGGTCGGCTACGTCGTGGCCAACATCAAGAAGCTCTCCGACGTCCGCGTCGGCGACACCATAACCCGGGTCCCCGGCCCCGCCGAGGAGCCCTTGCACGGCTACGAGGAGCCGGCGCAGGTCGTCTTCTGCGGGCTCTTCCCGGCCTCGCACAACCAGTTCGACGACCTTCGCACGGCGCTTCAGAAGCTGGCGCTCAACGACTCCAGCTTCACCTTCGAGCCGGAGACGTCCGACGCCCTGGGCTTCGGCTTCCGTTGCGGCTTCCTGGGCATGCTCCACATGGAGATCGTCCAGCAAAGGCTGGAGCGCGAGAGCAAGCTGTCGCTGGTGCAGACCGCCCCCAACGTCACCTACGAGATCCTCACCAAGAAGGGGGAGACGCTCCACGTCTCCAACCCCACCCGGATCCCCGATCCGGGCGACGTCGAGGAGTTCCGCGAGCCGATCGCCAAGATCAACTTCATCCTGCCGACCGAGAACATCGGCGCGATCATGCAGCTTTGCGAGGACCGCCGCGGGAGCTACCTGAAGACCGAGTACCTCTCGTCCTCGCGCGCCATCCTGACTTACGAGTTGCCGATGGCCGAGATGATCTACGACCTGTACGACAAGCTCAAAAGCGCCACCCGCGGCTACGGGACGATGGACTACGAGTTGATCGGCTTCCGGGCCGACGACCTGTGCCGGCTCGACATCCTGGTGGCGGGGACGAAGGTGGACGCGCTTTCGATCGTGGTCCACCGCGCCCACGCCGACCGCCGCGGCCGGAAGCTGGTCAAGAAGCTCCGGGGGGAGATCGACCGGCACCAGTTCGAGGTGGCCATTCAGGCGGCGATCGGCGGCCGGATCATCGCCCGGGAGACGATCTCGGCCCTCCGCAAGAACGTCACCGCCAAGTGCTACGGCGGCGACGTCTCCAGAAAGCGGAAGCTCCTGGAGAAGCAAAAGGAGGGGAAGAAGCGTATGAAGCAGGTTGGGAACGTGGAGATCTCGCAGGAGGCCTTCCTCTCGGTCCTGGACGACGGCGAGGATTGAGCCGGCGCGCGTCCTCCACGATTCCCTCGGCCCCCCGGCGTCGAGACCGGGGGCCGGCCCCGACGGCGGACGACCAGACCGATGCGAGCCGACCCCGACTTCCTGGAACTCGAACCGCTCGACGACGTCGAGGCCCCGACCCCCGGGGTCGCGCGCCAGACCGTCGAGTTGCTGATCGCGTTGTGCATCGGCGTCCTCTTGTTCCGGACCTTCTCGGCGGAAGCCTACGTCGTGCCGACCGGGTCGATGGCCCCGACCCTTCTGGGCCACCACGTCGAGGTGACCTGCCCCAACTGCAAGTTCCTCTTCGACGTCGGCGTCGACGAGGAGGCCCCCCCCGCGCGGCCGGTCTGTCCCAACTGCGGCCGCGACGACCTGGACTCCGCCCCCGCCACCCTCGGCAACGGCGACCGGGTGCTGGTCCAGAAGTTCCTCTTCGACTTCCGCGCCCCCAGGCGCTGGGAGGTCGCCGTCTTCCACTTTCCGGGAGACCCGTCGCAGGCCTACGTCAAGCGGGTCGTCGGCCTGCCGGGCGAGTCGATCCAGGTGATCGGCGGGGACGTCCGGGTCGACGGCGCGGTGGCGAGGAAGGACCCGGACGACGTCCGGGCGATGCGGATCCTGGTCCACGACGCCCGCTACGCCCCGGCCGACTCCGACCGCTACCCGCGATGGACGTTCCGCCGGGGGGACTCGTGGAGCGACGCGCCCTCGGGATGGTCTCGAACGTCCGAGGGGTTCCGGCGCGAGCCGGCGGGCCCCGCCGCGATCGACGCCGACGCCGACGACTGGCTCGTCTACCGTCACTGGGACCCCGGCCTGGAGCGCTACGCGCCGATCCGCGACTACTACGGCTATAACGGCGGCGACGGCCGATCCGACAACGCCGTGCGCGACGTCGCCCTGGAGGCCCGCGTCAAGCTCGACCCCGACGTCCGCTCGCTGGCCCTGAGCCTGCGCTCGGGAGGCGACCGCTTCCTCGTCCGCGTCCCCACCCGCGCCGAGGAACCCGTCGAGGTCGTCCGCGACGGCGTCGCCCGCAAGGTCTTCGCGCTGAGCAACCCGCTGGCCCTGGGGGATCCGGGGGAGGTCCACGTGATCGAGGCGTCGGTCTTCGACGCCCGGCTCATGGTCCTGGTCGACGGCTCTCCCCTGTTCGAGCCCTACGACTACGACGACCCGACCGACCCCCGCTGGAACGACGAGTCGCCGATCGCCCTGGGCGTCCGCGGCGGCGCGCTGGAGGTTCCGGATTTCCGGATCTACCGGGACGTCTACTACACCGGCGGCCCGGGCGCGGCCTACCGACATCCCAGCGGCGTGCTGGAGCCGGTCCCGCTGGGGGAGGGGGAGTATTTCGTGCTGGGGGACAACAGCCCCGTCTCCAACGACTCCCGGTTCTGGCCCCAGGGCCCGGTGGTCCGCCGGGAACTGTTCCTCGGCAAGCCGTTTTTGGTCCACCTGCCCGGCCGCGCCGTCGCGCTTCAGGTCTTCGGCCGCTCGCTCTACTGGATTCCCGATCCGCGGCGGATTCGCTACATTCATTGATCGACCCGCCCGCCTTCTCGGTTTGGAGAGACTCGAAACCATGGGACGAGCCGCCGCCGACGCCCCAAAGACCGCCGCCGCCCCCCGCGCCAGTCGAACCGACGCGAAGCCCAAGAAGGCCGATGGCGCGCGCGAACTGGTCGAGGCCCTGGTGGTCGCGGGGGTCGCGGCCCTGCTGGTCCGCGGCTTCGAGGCCCAGGCGTTCGTGATCCCCACCGGCTCGATGGCCCCCACCCTGATGGGCCGGCACAAGGAGGTCGCCTGCCCCCAGTGCGGGTTCGTCTACACCGTCAACGCCTCCGAGGAGGTCGAGGGTCCGCCCCCCTTGCGGCCGATCTATTCCGGCGTCTGCGTCAACTGCCGCCACCAGGCGCGGAACCTCAACGACGAGCCCAGCTTCAAGGGGGACCGGATCCTGGTCTCCATGTTCCCCTACGACCTTCCCGACCTGCCGGGCTCCTCGCCGCCGGAACGGTTCGACGTCGTCGTCTTCCGATACCCCGAGGAACCCGAGGTCAGCTACATCAAACGGCTGGTCGGCCTCCCCGGCGAGACGATCCGCATCGACCACGGCGACCTCTTCGTCAAACCCCCCGGCGGCGACGAGTTCCACCTCCAGCGCAAGCCCATCGAGCACCAGCGCGGCATGCAAATCGCCGTGTACGACGACTCCCACCAGCCCCGCGCCCTCCGCGACCGCGCCGAGTGGCGGCGCTGGACGTCCGACGCCGGCTGGAAGCTCGCCGAGCCCGGCGCGAGCCGCTACGTCCTGGACGCCGCGGCCGCCGACTGGGCCGACCTTCGCTACCGCCACCTGGTCCCCGAGCCCGAGCAGTGGGAGTCGCTGCTGGACGACCGGACCCCCGCCCGCGGTCCCCGGCCGACCCTCGTCACCGACTTCTACTCGTACAACACCAACCTCCACGCCGAAAGCTCCGACCTGCTTCACTCGCGCTACGGCAACCAGAACGCCTGGCTCCAACCCCACTGGGTCGGCGACCTGACCCTCGCGGCCGACCTGGACGTCCAGTCCGACGCGGGCGAGGTCCGGTTGGAACTGGTCAAGGGGGGCGTCCGCCACTTCGCGACGATCGACGTCGCCACCGGCAAGGCCCGGCTCGTCCGCGGCGAGGAGACCCTGGCCGAGTTCGACACCCCCGTCCGGGGCCGCGGATCGCGTCGGCTGGAGTTCGCCAACGTCGATGACCGCCTGACCCTGCTGGTCGACGGTCGCCAGGTGGGGGGCGAGGGCGCCGAGTACGACCGCGGCGACGCGGCCCCCGTCCCCACCGCCGCCGACCTTTCCCCGGCCGCGATCGCCGCGAAAGGGGCCGTCGTCTCGGCGAGCGATCTTGTCCTGACGCGGGATATCTACTATACCCAGACGCCGGGATACACCGACTACGGCCCGGTCTGGGGCGGCGTGGAGCCCCGCCGACCCTCGGAACTCTTCGACTTCCTCGCCGACCCGGCGCTGTTCAAGAACATCGCCCTGGCGCGGGACGAGGAGTACGAGCTGGGCGAGGACCGATTCATGATGATGGGGGACAACAGCCCCCGGAGCAAGGACAGCCGGGGGTGGGACTCGTCGGATCGCTCCTGGGACTTCCTCGACCGCAAGAGCTGGGAAGTCCCCCGCAGCCTCATCACCGGCAAGGCGTTCTTCGTCTACTGGCCGCACGGCGTCCCGTTCGGCCCGGCGATCCGCGTCAACCACGACCTTCGCGTCCCGTTCCGCCCCTACGTCGAACGGATGCGCTGGATTCGCTGACCGTGGAACGAGTCGAGGCGAGGATCGGTCCCGAAGGACGTAACCCGACCCGATCACGGAGGATCGAGCGATGGCCCTGCTGGAAGTCCGCGGCCTGGAGAAATGGTATGGCCGGCGCCAGGTCGTCAACGGGGTCGAGTTCGACGTCGATCAAGGCGAGGTCGTCGGCCTGCTGGGCCCCAACGGGGCCGGCAAGACCACCAGCTTCCGGATGACGATCGGCCTGATCGACGCTGACGGCGGCTCCGTGACCTTCGACGGCCGCGACGTCTCCAGGCTGCCCATGTACCTCCGCGCCCGCGCGGGGATGGGGTATCTGGCCCAGGACTCCAGCGTCTTCCGCCAGTTGACGGTCGAGAAAAACCTGATGGCCATCCTGGAGACCCGCCGCGAGTTGAGTCGCAAGCAGCGCCGCGACCGCTTCAACGAGCTGGTCGACCGCTTCGGCCTCCGGAAGATCCTCAAGACCAAGGCCCACATGGTCTCCGGCGGCGAGCGTCGCCGCACCGAGATCGCGCGGGCCCTGATCACCAACCCCAAGCTGATCATGCTCGACGAGCCGTTCGCGGGCATCGACCCCAAGACGGTCGGCGAGATCCAGGAGCAGATTCGCGACCTGGTGGGGATCTACAACATCGGGATCCTGCTGACCGACCACCAGTTTCGCGAGACGTTGGAGGTCACCGACCGCTGCTACGTCATCCGCGAGGGCCGGGTGTTCGCCTACGGGAACCGCGAGGAGATCCTCAACAACCCGGAGGTCCGCCGCCACTACATCGGCGAGCGGTTCGACGGCGGCCACCTGCTGGAAGCCCAGCGCCCCAACGCCCCCGTCCCCAAACCCCCCGCCCTGCCGTCGGCCCCGCCGCCCCCCCCGATCGTCTCGATTTCGTATCCCCCCGCCGCCGACGAGTTCGAGAACGACCCCGACGATCCCGAGTCGATCCAGCGCCGGATCGTCGACGAGGCCCGCGGCTACGTCCAGGGGGGCTCCCACTCCATCCAGGTCAACCAGATCCCCCCCGACTTCAACATCGACGACCTCTACCGCAAGGATTGACCGGCCGCCTCGATTCGGTTCGTTCGTCGCCCCGCCGAGATGGCTCGATTGACGCAAGTCTTTGTAAGGAAAGGCCATGCGATTTGCCAAGTTTGGCTTTGGTCGTCGATGTCAATTATCAAAAACTTCGGCCGCCGCGGTTTTCGGGGATACTTGCAACGGCCTTCCCCCCTCGCGGGGGAAGATGGCCCGAAGGGCCGGATGAGGGGGGGCGAGTCAATCCGCCATCGACGTCCAGGGTGTCCCGGAGGGGCTTCCTCGAATCCCGAAGGCGTTCTTGCGTGTCGTCCCCCTCATCTGACCGCTTCGCGGTCTGTCTTCCCCCGCGAGGGGGGAAGACGTCGGAATAACGGCCTTCCCCCCTCGCGGGGGAAGGTGGCCCGAAGGGCCGGATGAGGGGGAGGCGCGCCAGAAAACCGTTGACGTTCGGGATTTGCCGGACGGGCCATCGCGAATCGCGACGGTTATTCGCGCGTCATCCCCCTCATCCGGCCGCTGCGCGGTCCGGCTTCCTCCGCGAGGGGGGAAGACGGTTCACGCCGCCACGGAATCCGCGATAATCGGGAATCCATGACGACCGCGAGGAACGACGACGATGAACCCGGACGCGGAACCGAATCCGCCCGCCTACTGGGACGACGGGACCGTCGAACACCGCTTGCCGGTCGACCCGCGCGAGTCGATCGACGTCCCCTGGCTTCGGAAGTTCGCCCGGCTGGACCCGTCGGCGGCGCGAGAGCGGCTGAAGGCGGAATGGTCGGGCGACGTTTGGCCGTCCGGCGTCGCCGCGCTTCGCGATCGGTTGCTCGGGTACGAGCCGACCAGCCTCGTCATCCATGACGGCGAGGGTTTTCTGAAGTTGGAGGGCCCCAACGGATCGACGGTCTACATCGGACGTCCGATCGCCGATTACGAACTGGACGCCGTGGGCTCGCCGCCGGATTACGTCCCGCCGCCGCCCTCGGCCCTCCCGTCGCCGTCGTTCCACCGACTCTTCCCCGGCCTTCGCGACTCGACCCCCGGTTGCGCCGGCGAGTTCGTCCGGCCGTCGGACTGGGAGACCTTCGGGGATTACGGTTGGAATCTCGACGAAGAGGACGAATCCTGGGCCGAGGCGGTCGTCGTCTTCGTCGCCCTCAACGGCGATCTGCTTTTGATCGGCGAACGGGGCGTCGCCTGGGGCGTCCTGGCCCGCGGGAGCGTCCGGCCGCTGTGCGCGACGTTCGACGAATTCCTTCTTCGTTACGCCGACTTTCTGACCCAAGGCGTCGCGCTGGACTCGTACCGCGATCTTTGAGCGGCCGGCGGTCGCTCGCCTGCTTCTTCCGAGTTGCCAAAGAGTCGGGCGGAGGCGTTCTCCTCCGTCTTCGGGATGATCCGCGGAAGTCGCGCGGCGGTTTCAGGTTTTTCCGCGAATTTGATGATCCCGGTCGGGGGGTCCGTTCCGTGGACGCGACGCTCGACGCGCGCGGACTGAAGGGATCGGGTTGGCGCATAAGAGGCTGCGTGGGGTCACGGTGGCGACGGACGGGATCATCCCGTTCGTCCCTCGCGGCGCGTTGGCGAGCGGGGACGTCAAACCGCCTGATCGTCGAGGTCGAGGAGGCGCGATGGAGGACCGCGAGGGCGCGCGGCGAGGCCCTTCCAGGGCCGGCCTCACGCGACGAAGCCCAACCAGTAGAGCCAGACGCCCGATACGGCGGTGAAGATCGTGCCGGCGAAGACGCAATAACCGCGTCGTCGATGGGTCGCCACGAAGAGGCCCGGGTTCAGGTCCATGCGCGCCCGCCAGGCCTGGACGACCACGAGCGTCCAGAGGCCGAAGCTGAGCATGGCCACGAGGACGTGCGACCTCAACAGCCAGGCGAGCAGCGACCCGCCCAGGTAGGGACTGTCGGCCAGGAACGCCCGCGTCCCGCCTTTCAGGCGGATGTCCGTCTCGAACACGACGACCGCGGCGAGCAGCAGCGTCAGCAGCGCCGTCTGGAGGTTGCGATGGCGACGGTACTCGCCCCGCCGCGCGAGCCGCACCGCCCACAGGAACAGGAAGGGGGTCAGCACGATCGCGACGACGACCAGATCCATCAGCAGGTCGCCGCGAGTGCCCAGGAAGCCGGCCGGTATGTTCATCGGAGTTTCCTTGAATGCCGAGGCGGCGCGCGGACGCGCTCCGCGGCGACCCCAGGATAGTGGTCGGCGGTCGGCCGCGTCAATCGGACGTCGGCCGGCGCGGGGACGGCCATCTCAAACTCAAACTCCACCCGGCCGGACTCGTCCCTTATCTCCGACGTCCTTCGCTCTCGCCGCCGCTTGCCCCCGGTTCGTTCCGTCTGCTAGACTTCGGCGGAACGGAGGAGGGCTTTGATGGCGTCGCGAGAAGTGCTGTTGAGCGACGAGGGGAGGATCGCCGGCCTCGTCGCCGAGATGGCCCGGCGGATCTGGACCGGCGCGGCGGGCGACCCGCCCGTGCGCTTGATCGGCGTGCGGGCGCGCGGCGTGCCGCTGGCGGAACGACTGGCGGCCGAGGCCGCGAAACTCGGCTTCCAGGCCGTGGCGGTCGGCGCGGTGGACATCACGCTTTATCGCGACGACCTGGAGCAGGCCCGCCGCTGGCCGGTCCTGCGGGGGACCGAGATCCCCTTCGACGTCGACGGCGCCGACCTCGTGATCGTCGACGACGTGCTCTACACCGGCCGGACCACCCGCGCCGCCATCAACGCCGTCTGCGACCTGGGCCGGCCCTCGCGGATCCGTTTGGCCGTCCTGGTCGATCGCGGCGGTCGCGAACTCCCCATCCGGCCGGACGTCGTCGGCCTCGTCGTCGAGGCCGACCGCCGCGACCGCGTCCAGGTCCGTCTCCGACCGTTCGACGCCGCCGACGAGATCGTCCGGATGCCGGCGGAACTCGCGCCTCCTGGTCCGGGAAGGAGCCTTTCGTGACCGCCGAGCCGTCCGACCCGGCCCCCTTCGCCTGGACCCGCAAGCACCTGCTGGGCCTGGAGGAACTCTCGCGCGAGGAGATCACGGCGATCCTCGACACCGCCGAGGCGTTCTCCGAGGTTTCCAACCGCAGTCGCAAGAAGGTGCCCGCGCTTCAGGGGCGGATCGTCTTCAACCTGTTCTTCGAGAACTCGACCCGGACCCGGACCAGCTTCAGCCTGGCGGCCAAGCGGCTCTCGGCCGACGTCCAGGACTTCTCGGCCAACGTCTCCAGCATCTCCAAGGGGGAGACGTTCATCGACACCGCCAAGAACATCGAGGCGATGGGCTGCGACGTCATGGTCGTCCGCCACCCGACCCCCGGCGCGCCCCACCTGCTTTCCCAGCACGTCCAGTCGTCGATCATCAACGCCGGCGACGGCGCCCACGAGCACCCCACCCAGGGCCTGCTCGACCTGATGACCATCCGACGCGCCAAGGGGAGCTTCGAGGGCCTCACCGTCGCGCTTCTGGGCGACATCGCCCACTCCCGCGTCGCCCGCTCCAACATCTGGGGACTCCTGAAGCTGGGCGCGAAGGTGATCCTCTGCGGGCCGCCGACGCTCGTCCCCAGATCGATGGAACGGCTCGGCTGCGAGGTCGCCTACCACCTCGACGAGATCCTGCCGCGCTGCGACGTCGTCAACGTGCTTCGGATCCAGTTCGAGCGTCAGCAGCGGGGCTTGTTCCCGTCGGTCGGCGAATACTCGCAGTTTTACATGATGACCAGAGAGCGCGTGCGGAAGGCCAAGGACGACCTCTTGATCCTCGCCCCCGGCCCGATCAACCGCGGCGTCGAATTGACCCCCGAGGTGGCCGACGGCGACCACTCCGCCATCCTCGACCAGGTCCACAACGGCCTGGCCGTCCGCATGGCCGTCCTCTACTTCCTTAGCGGCAAGAACCCCGACGCGGAGTGAGCGGCGGCCCGAGGCGGGACGACGGCCCTCTGGCCTTCTCCCCTTGAGGGAGAAGGTGGCCGGAACGGCCGGATGAGGGGTGGGCGGGACCGGAAGCCTTCGGATTCGATGCCTCCGCCAATCCACGACCTTTGCCGAGAAGCAACGCCGGTCGACCCCTCATCCGGCCCTCCGGGCCACCTTCTCCCTCAAGGGGAGAAGGCGAGAAAAGATCGCCGCCTCCCTTCTTCCTCAAGGACCACCCTCTTGCCCACCATCCAGATCACCGGCGGACGAGTCATCGACCCCTCGCGCGACCTCGACGCGACGGGCGACGTCTGGATCCGCGACGGCAAGATCGCCCCCGACGGCGGCGGCGAGCCGGCCGACACGGTCGTCGACGCCCGCGGGCTGATCGTCGCCCCCGGCCTCATCGACGTCCACGTCCACCTCCGCGAGCCCGGCCAGGAGGAGGACGAGACCATCGCCACCGGTGCCGCCGCGGCGCTCGCCGGCGGCGTCACGACGGTCGCCTGCATGCCCAACACCCTCCCCCCCATCGACACCCAGGCCGCCGCCGAGTTCGTCGTCCTTCAGGGGCAACGGGCGCGTCAGGCCAACGTCTATCCCGTCGGCTGCGTCAGCAAGGGCCGCGAGGGGAAGGAAATGGCCACCCTCGGCCAACTCGTCGCCGGCGGCGCGGTCGCCTTCACCGACGACGGCGCGCCGGTCTCCAACGCCGGACTGATGCGGCGGGCGCTTGAGTACTCGAAGATGTTCAACCTGGTCATCATGCAGCACTGCCAGGTCATGGAACTGACCGACGGCGGCGTGATGAACGAGGGCTTCGAATCCACCCGCCTGGGCCTGGGCGGCATGCCCGCCGCCGCCGAGGACATCATGGTCGCCCGCGACATCCGCCTCGCCGAGATCACCGGCGGCCGGCTCCACGTCCAGCACATCTCCACCGCCAGGGCCGTCGAACTGGTTCGCGAGGGCAAGAAGCGCGGGATTCGAGTCACCGCCGAAGCCTGCCCCCATCACTTCAGCCTCACCGACGATCGCCTGCGGACCTTCGACTCCAACTTCAAGATGAACCCGCCGCTCCGAACCGCCGAGGACGTTGCGGCGGTGATCGAGGGCCTCAAGGACGACACCATCGAGATCCTCTGCACCGACCACGCCCCCCACGCCCGCGAGAAGAAGATGCGCGAGTTGGACCACGCGCCGTTCGGGATCGTCGGTCTTGAGACGCTCTTGCCGATCACCGTCACCCACCTGATCGAACCCGGCCACCTGACCTGGCCGCAAGCGATCCGCAAGCTGACGATCAACGCCGCGAACCTGCTGAACCTCCCCCGCAAGGGAACCCTCCGCCCCGGCGCCGACGCCGACGTCACCGTCATCGACCCCGCGCTCGCCTGGACCGTCGAGGCCGCCAGACTCCGAAGCAAGAGCAAGAACACCCCCTACGACGGCTGGCGAGTCCGCGGCCGGGCGCACACGGTCATCGTCGGCGGCGAGATCCGGTACGCGCTGGGAGGGGCCGACGACGTCGCTTGAAACCGGGGCCGCCCGTTCTAAACTTGGTTTAGGACGGGTCTTCCGAACGGCTTCCGGGACGCGCTCATGCGCTGGCTCATCGACGGCTACAACGTGATGCACGCCGCGGGGGTCGTGGACTCCAGGACGACCCGCGAGCGCTTCCGCAGGGCCCGCAAGCGGTTTTTGGACCACCTGGCCTCCAACCTCAAGGACCTGGCGGCCGAGACCACGATCGTCTTCGACGCCCACAAGCCGCCGGGCGACTTCCCCGTCGAATCGTCCTATCGCGGCATGACCGTGATCTTCGCCCTCTCCGACGACACCGCCGACGCCCGCATCGAGCGGATCCTGGCGCGATTCTCGACCCCCAAGGCGCTCACCGTCGTCTCCAACGACCGCGAGGTCCGCCAGTCCGCCACCCGCCGCAAGGCCAGGGCGATCAAGGCCGACGAGTTCCTCGACCGCCTCCCCACCCTCGCCTTTCAGCGCCGCCCGGCGATCGACGCCCCCGACCCCGAGGCCGTCCGAACCGCCCCCGCCCTCGACGACGACGAACGCGCCTACTGGCTGGAAGTCTTCGACGCCGTCGCCGACGAGCCCGCCCCCCCCAAGCGACCCGCCGCCAAGAGCGCCGCCCGCGTCAAGAAGCCCCGCCGCGTCGACGTCGACGAGGTTCCCAGCCTCCGCCAGGCCATCATCACCGACGCCGACATCGCCGCCATAATCCGCGAAATCGAACGCGAGGATTGAGCGTAAGCCTGGATCGCGACTCCGTCCCCTCTCCCGACGGCCGGACGCTCCTTCGCAAGCCGTCGCCGAACGGCCTTCTCCCCTTGAGGGAGAAGG